>Ga0114950_10000342_pt1 | contig 30830 bp, 27 predicted proteins | sample N075metaG_FD_83503 | JGI IMG/M metagenome (GOLD analysis project Ga0114950, IMG submission 83503) | Deep subsurface microbial communities from Kermadec Trench to uncover new lineages of life (NeLLi) - N075 metaG | ecosystem: Environmental > Aquatic > Marine > Ocean trench > Sediment | place...
AGCCTGCGGCGATCAGTATCTGTTCCTTGACGATGTCGATACCGGTGACCATCTCGGTCACCGGGTGCTCGACCTGCAGGCGGGTGTTCATCTCTATAAAGTAAAACTCACCGTCCTGGTACAGGAATTCGAACGTGCCCGCATTCTGGTAGCCGATATCGAGGCAGGCCTGTACGCAGCGCTGACCGATGTGCGCCCGTTGCTCCGGTGTAATACCCGGCGCCGGCGCCTCCTCGAGGACCTTCTGATGACGGCGCTGCATGGAGCAGTCGCGTTCGAACAGATGCACGCAGTGGCCGTGATTATCCGCGAGCACCTGGAACTCTATGTGCCGCGGGTTGCCAAGGAACTGCTCGATGTAGACGGTATCGTCGCCGAACGCTGCCTGGGATTCTGCCCGCGTTACGGCGATCGCGCCGATCAGCGACGCCTCGGTATGGACGACCCGCATACCGCGGCCGCCACCACCGGCCGCCGCCTTGATGATGATCGGATAGCCGATGTCGCGTGCCAGCCGCAGGGTTTCCCCGGGCTCGTCCTCGAGCGGGCCGTTCGAGCCAGGGACGGTCGGCACACCGGCGGCTTTCATGGCTTTAATGGCTTCGATCTTGTCGCCCATGATTTTGATGACGTTGGCCGGCGGGCCGATGAAAATGAAGCCGCTGTCATTGACCCGCTCCGCGAAGTCCGCGTTCTCCGACAAAAAGCCGTAGCCGGGGTGTATCGCGCCGGCGTCCGTCACTTCGGCCGCGCTGATGATCGCCGGCATGTTCAGGTAGCTATCGGCCGACGGCGGCGGGCCGATGCAGACGGTTTCGTCCGCCAGCAAGACGTGCTTCTGACTGCTATCTGCGGTTGAGTGCACGGCGACGGTTTTGATACCCAGTTCGCGGCACGCGCGTTGGATGCGAAGCGCAATCTCTCCGCGATTGGCGATCACGATTTTGTCGATCATTGGGGTGCAGCAATTAGTTGATTATGAAAAGAACCTGATCAAATTCGACGGGTTCGCCGTTCGTGACCTGGATGGCGGCGATTGTGCCGGCGACTTCGGCCTCGATCTGGTTCATCATTTTCATTGCCTCGATAATGCACAGCGTGTCGCCGATTTTGATCTGGTCGCCGACCTTGACGAACGGCTCGGCGTCCGGCGAAGACGAAGCGTAGAACGTGCCGACCATCGGTGCCAGCACCCTGTTGCCCTCGGGGGTATCAGACGATTCCGCAGCGGTGGCCGATGCCGGCGCAGGCTCGGCCGGGCCGGGTGCGCCGGCTGCGACCGGCTGTGCCCAGTCGGCCGCACCGGTCGGAAAGCGGCTGATACGTATGGACTCTTCTCCCTCGGTGATTTCGAGTTCGGCGATGCCTGAGGTTTCCAGAAGTTCGATCAGTTTTTTGACCTTACGAATGTCCATAGCCTGGTCCTCGCTTAATCTGCCGCTGGTTTGGGTTGAAGCTGTTCATGCGCGGCCCGCAGGGCGAGTTCGTAGCCCTGCGGGCCCAGCCCGATGATGGTGCCGACCGCGATATCCGAGAAGTACGAATGCCGGCGAAAGTCCTCCCGCGCATGCACGTTACTGATATGTATCTCGATGAACGGAATTGCGACGGCGAGCAGCGCATCGCGCAAGGCGACACTGGTGTGCGTGAACCCGCCGGGATTGAAGATGATGAAGTCGACCTGTCCTGCGGCTTGCTGAATCCGGTCGACCAGGTCGGCCTCGGAATTGCTCTGCGCCGTCACCAGGTTGTGACCGAGGTCCCGGGCCACTGTGGTCAACTGCTGCTCGATCTGGGCAAGTGTCGTGCTGCCGTAGACGTCGGGCTCGCGGGTTCCGAGCATATTCAGGTTCGGTCCGTTCAATAGCAGTAAATTGGCCATCGTCAGCTTGCCGCATATACGTAGATATCCGCAAGCTTATACATTTTCGTGGCAAATTCCATAGCGTTCGATACAAATGAAAGATTACGATGCCGATTCCCGGCGCCGTATTGCGCCGCCCGAGGCGTTATCAACAGCCGGCTAGTCGGCCAGGCGCTGTCTGGCTTCGGCGACCGACAGCGTGCCTGCAGCGACCGCGTCGGTGATCCCCATGATCTCTTCGAGCTGATCCGGGTGCAGTTCGCCGGAGTGGACGCCGAGAATCTGACCATCGGCAGCGGCGAAGACGGTGAACGGCAGGCCGGCGAATTGGTCGCCGAATGATTGCGCAGCTTCCATCGCGTCGGATTGGCCGACGAGGATCGGGTAGGTGACGCCGGTCTTGTCGATATACGGACGGACTTCCGCGAGCCGGTCGATCGCGATACCGATAATGGCCAGTGAACCGTCCGATCGTGCCTGCGACAGCGCTTCGAGCATTGGCATTTCGCGCAGGCAGGGCGCACACCACGTCGCCCAGAAATTGATCAGTCGCGGCTGGCCCGACCAGTCCGACAAGGCGCGCAGATCCCCGTTCAGGTCTTTCAGCCGGATGTCCGGGAGCGTCAGCAGTGCGAAAGGCGTCGCCGGGCCCGGGGCCGCGGTGGTGTCTGCCGCCGCTACCGCCACGGGCGGTTGCGCGTCCGGAGCGAATACCAGCGTGCTCGCGTAATAGCCGGCCAGCAGACAAATACCGAGTATCGATGCATAGCGAATCGAACCTAGCAGACGGAGGGTCACCGCGTGCGGTCGCTGAGTTGCTGGTGACGTTGCGCGGATTGAACGTGCGCGGCGAACTTGTCGGCCGGCATGAACCCGACGATCCGGAAATTCCTGCGTTCGACGCCGTTCGAATCAAAGAATACGATCGTCGGCGGGCCGAAGATACCGAAGCGTCGCAACAGCGCCTGGTCGAGATCGTCGTTCGCCGTGACGTCGGCTTGCAGTACCCGTGTCTTGCTCAGTTTGTCCTGCACCGCTGCATCAGTGAATGTGTAGTGCTCCATCTCTTTGCACGATACACACCAGTCGGCATAGAAATCGAGCATGACCGGCTGACCCTGTGCTGCGGCGGTGGCCAGTTCCCGATCCAGATCATCGACTGACTTGATGAGCCTGAACTCGAGCTCGCGGGTTTGCGGGCCAGCGGTGCCAAAGCGCAGCGGCTGCAACGGGTTCGTCTGGCCACTGAGCGCGCCGACCAGCAATACGGCGCCGTACAGCGACGCCAGCAGACCGGCGCCCTTGCTGAACTTCTGCGCCGACGGCGCCGCGATGTCGAGCGCCTGAAAGGCGCCGAGGAAGATGCCGGCCATGAAGACGAGCACGCCCCACATCGCCATCGTCACGGCGCCCGGCAGGATGCGCTCGAGCATCCAGATTGCCAGACCGAGCATCATGAAGCCGAACGCGCCTTTGACCTGGTCCATCCATGCGCCGGCCTTTGGCAGCAGGCGCCCGGCGGAAGTGCCGATGACCAGCAGCGGCAGACCCATGCCCATGCTCATGGCGAACAGTGCCGCCGCGCCACGCGTGATGTCGCCGGCTTCTGCGATCACCGTCATCGAGGCGACCAGCGGCGGTGCGACACAGGTGGTTACGATCAACGCCGACAGCATACCCATGATCGCCGTGCCGATAAATGTTCCTGCGCGCTGCCGGTTGCTGGCGGCCGACAGCCTGGTCTGTAATGCAGCGGGGACCTGGATTTCGTAGTAGCCGAACATGGACAGGGCGAGCGCTACGAATAATCCGGCTACGCCGACGATGATCCACGGTTTCTGCAGGGCCGCCTGGATCTGGCCGCCCGCCGCAGCGAATGCGGCGCCTGCCGCCGTGTACGTCAGCGCCATGCCGAGCACGTAGGTCAGCGACAGCGCGAATGCCTTGCCGGTGGTTACGTCCTTTCCCTGGCGGGCAATGATGCCGGACAGAATGGGCACCATCGGCAGTACGCAGGGCGTGAATGCCAGCAGCAAGCCGAGGCCCGCGAACGTCACCATGACCAACAGCAGGTTGGCGTTCAGGATCAGGTTGGACAGACGGTCTTGCTCGGAAACCATTTCTTCCGGTGGCGGCCCGATGTCGCGCAGCGGGTCGCTGGCGCTGGCGGCCGGCAGCGCAACTTCGAGCTCGAGGCGCTGGGGTGGGTAGCAGATACTGTCCTTTTTGCAGCCTTGGTATTCGATAACGAGTGGCAACATCGTCGCCGCGGGCGTGGCGCGGGTCAGCGGGACATGCATGGCAACGGCTGAATAAAATACCCGGGTCTGGCCGAAATACTCGTCCTGTTCGGTCACGCCGGGCGGCAGCGTGGGCTCGCCGGCCTGTGCATCGGTGCCGGAGGTCGAGATGGTCAGGCTGTCGCGATACAGGTAATAACCTGCCGCGATCGTCCAGTCGATGCGCAGGTTGAACGGATCGACGACGTCGACCCGCGCCGTAAAGGCCTGTTCGGGCGGCAATGGGTCGTTTGCCCCAATCACTCGGGTCTGACCGCCGGACATCAGGCGCGACAGTTTGCCGCCGCTGCCGGGTTCGTTGCGACCGGGTTCGTGGCGAGAGAATCCGTCGTCCAGCGAGGCCAGCCGCACACGGGCAGTCCAGACCTGGGGCGGGTAACACAATCCGATGTCGGCACAACCCTGCGAGCGCAGTTCGAGTTCCAGCAGGTCGGCGCCGGGACCCGCGACTCCGCGGTCAATGATCGGCACGCGTACGGTCGCGTGGTCCCGGAAAATGTGCATGTCGCCGAAGAATTCGTCGGAGTACAGCTTGCCGGCCGGCATGATCGGCGCGCCGATGCGAATCGCGGGTGTGCGGCTCGCATAGCTCATGCGCTCTTTATACAGATAGTGCCCGGGCTCGATCGTCCACTCCACCAGGACTTCATCGCCCGCGGCACTGACCTCGTAGCGAAACGCCTCATCCACCTTCAGGATTTTCTGTTTCGCCGCGGCCGGCGTCGTCGCCGCACCGAGCGCTGCGAGCATCATGAGCGTCGCCAGCATTGCCCGGATCATGGGGGTATGGGGTTGTGCCATCTTATGTATCAGCGTGTCGAATTTTCGAGCCACTCCAGATAGGTTTTAGCGCCGGCCGCCAGCGGGATGCCGATAATCTCTGGCACGTCATACGGGTGGAGGGCCTGCACTGTCGCTTCGAGTTGCGCGAAACAGGCCCCGGTCGTCTTGATTATCAGGAGTATCTCGTCGTCGTGCTCGATTTTGTCCTTGCCGCGGTACATCGATTTGATGCCCGACACACGGTTGACGCAGGCTGCCAGTCGCCGCTCCAGCAGTGCGGTCGCGATCGCGTCGGCCGCGCTGGCGGTCGGGCAGGTACACAGTACCACCAGGAATTCAGCCGCTTTCATCGCCCGTATTCACAGCTCCCGTGATAATAGACCCAGTGCATCGCCATGGGACCCGTCCGGCACGGGTTGGTTCCCGGCTCCAGCGCCAGCCGCAGCCAAGCATAGGCCCGGATTTCCGGGCTGTCATGGGTGCGGCGCTCATTTCGGCCCCACCGCTAACGCATTGCAGCATTTAGCATTAGACGCCCGTACCCCTTGAAATTCGGGATTTCGCCGCTATTATTAGCACTCCTTGAGACGAGTGCTAACAAGAACTCGACCCATTTCAGGGTTTCAGAATGTAATTTTAGGAGGTTTTTACCATGAAGATCAGACCGCTTCATGATCGGGTCATCATCCGCCGGATGGAAGAAGAAACTATGTCTACCGGTGGCATCGTGATTCCCGACAGTGCAACGGAGAAGCCGATCAAGGGCGAAGTAATCGCCGTCGGCAATGGCAAGGTTCTGGATTCCGGTGACGTTCGCGCGCTGGACTTGAAGGCTGGTGACACGGTGCTGTTCGGCAAGTACAGCGGTACGGAAGTCAAAGTCGACGGCGAAGAACTGCTCGTCATGAAAGAAGACGAAGTGATGGCGGTGATCGAGGATTAAGATGCCTCGATTATTTTCGCTGAAATTTTCAAGAAACTAGAAGGAGCAGGCAAATGGCTGCGAAAGAAGTTAAATTTGGCGACGATGCGCGGCAGCGCTTGTTCGCCGGGGTTAATATTTTGGCGAATGCCGTCAAAGTGACTCTGGGCCCGAAGGGCCGCAATGTTATTCTCGACAAGAGCTTTGGTGCACCGACCGTCACGAAGGATGGTGTTTCGGTTGCCAAGGAAATCGAACTGGATGACAATTTCGAAAACATGGGCGCGCAGATGATCAAGGAAGTCGCTTCGCAGACCTCCGACATCGCCGGTGACGGCACGACCACGGCGACGGTCCTGGCCCAGGCGATACTGCGCGAAGGACTGAAGTCCGTCGCGGCGGGTATGAACCCGATGGACCTGAAGCGTGGCATCGACAAGGCTTCGGCCGCTGTCGTAAAAGAGTTGGGCAGCCTGTCCAAGCCATGCGAAGACGACAAGGCCATTGCGCAGGTCGGCACGATCTCGGCCAATGCAGATGAGGAGGTTGGTAAAATCATCGCCGACGCCATGGGCAAGGTTGGCAAGGAAGGCGTGATCACGGTCGAAGAAGGCTCGGGCCTCGACAACGAACTCGACGTCGTCGAGGGTATGCAGTTCGATCGTGGCTACCTGTCACCGTACTTCATCAACGCTCAGGACACGCAGAGCGTCGAACTTGAGAATCCGTATATCCTGCTGTTCGACAAGAAGATCTCTAATATCCGTGATCTGCTGCCGCTGCTCGAGAGTGTTGCCAAGTCGGGCCGTCCGCTGTTGATTGTCGCGGAAGACGTAGAGGGTGAGGCCCTGGCCACGCTGGTCGTCAACAATATTCGCGGCATCGTCAAGGTTGCCGCTGTCAAGGCGCCGGGCTTCGGTGATCGACGCAAAGCCATGCTGCAGGACATTGCAATCCTGACCGGTGGCCAGGTCATCGCCGAGGAAGTCGGCCTGAGCCTCGAGAAGGCCACGCTGGAAGATCTCGGTTCGGCAAAGAAGGTCCAGATCACGAAGGAAAACTCGACGCTCATCGATGGTGCGGGTTCGAGCGACGATATAAAAGGTCGCGTCGACCAGATTCAGCAGGAGATCGAAGACTCTTCGTCTGACTACGATCGCGAGAAGCTCCAGGAGCGTGTTGCCAAGCTGTCCGGCGGCGTCGCCGTCATCAAGGTGGGCGCAGCGACCGAAATCGAGATGAAAGAGAAGAAAGCACGCGTCGAAGATGCGCTGCACTCGACTCGCGCGGCCGTCGAAGAAGGCGTCGTACCGGGTGGTGGTGTTGCACTGATTCGTGCCAATGCCGCTATTCAGAATCTGGATGGCGCCAATGACGATCAGAATGTCGGTATTCAGATCCTGCGTCGCGCGCTGGAAGAGCCGCTGCGCCAGATTGTGGCGAATGCCGGTGCCGATGCGTCGGTCATCCTGAACAAGGTTGAGGAAGGCAAGGATGCCTACGGTTACGACGCACAGACCGGTGAGTTCGGCGATCTGATCGCGCTGGGGATCATCGATCCGACCAAGGTCGTGCGTACTGCCGTACAGAATGCAGCTTCCATTGCGGGTCTGTTGCTGACCACCGAAGCGATGGTCACGGACGCGCCGAAGGACGACGCGGGTGGCCCGCCGATGCCTGATATGGGCGGCATGGGCGGCATGATGTAACCCATCGGCACTTCCTGCGGAGTTCTACTCCGACAGAAAAGCCCCGTCGTATCCGGCGGGGCTTTTTTTATGGTCGCGACTGTTCGAAGATGCAGGTCATGGACCCCGCTATCGCCGATCTGCCCGAGTTGCTGCGCGCGCCCGTATCGAACTGGTTCGAACGAGCGGCCGGGCAGCCGGATATTCGGGATGCACTGGCCACCGACCCGAACCTCGCGCGTGAGCTGGGACAAGTCCTGGCCTGCAGTCCGTATGTCGGCGATGTGCTGGAGCGCTATCCGGACACCTTGCAGTCGCTCGTCGAGTCGGGCCGCCTGCGTCGTCCGCTGGCCGCCCGAGAATTGCAGGAGAGGCTGGCGGCATCGCTGGACGGAGTGTCCGGGGCGCACGCATTCGAGAAGGCCCTGCGGGTGTTCCGCCATTGCGAGCTTGTGCGCATCGGCTGGCGTGATTTACGCCAGTTGGCATCGCTGGAGGAGACGCTCGGCGAGTTGTCGGCACTGGCCGATGCCGCGATCTGCGCGGCCGTCGACCGGGCGCGCGCGGAACTCGAGGACAAGTACGGCGTGCCACGCAGCGAGGGGGGTGATCCGGTCGATTTCGCTGTGATCGGCATGGGCAAGCTCGGCGGTCGCGAGCTTAATTTCTCATCCGATGTCGACCTGATTTTCCTGTTTTCCGAACACGGCCAGACTGACGGCGAGCGGGTCCGAAGCTGCGAAGAGTTTTTCCGCTCAATGGCGCGGCGGGTCGTCGATCTGCTCAATAAGAAAACCGGCGATGGCATCGTTTATCGTGTCGATACGCGTCTGCGCCCGTTCGGCGACAGCGGGCCAATTGCCATCAGCGAATCGGCGCTCGAGTCGTATCTTGCCCAGCACGGCCGCGACTGGGAGCGGTATGCCTGGGTCAAGGCGCGGGTTATCAACGACTGGGATGGCGCGCACTCGTTGTACGAGGATATTCTGCGTCCGTTCATTTACCGCCGATATCTCGACTACGGGGTATTTGATTCCCTGCGCGACATGAAATCTCTGATTGAGGCCGAGGTTCGACGCAAGGAGTTCCGGGACAACATCAAGCTTGGTCGCGGCGGCATTCGCGAGATCGAGTTCATCGTCCAGACCCTGCAACTCGTACGCGGGGGTTCCGTCGCCGAGTTGCGGGAGCGTGAGTTGCTGCCGGCGCTGGCCAAGCTGGTTCGTCCCGGCGGCCTGCCCGCCGATGTCGCTGCCGGCTTGCGCGAAGCGTATGTATTTCACCGGCGCTTCGAAAATCGCTTGCAGGCGATCAACGATCGCCAGACGCATGATATCCCTGTCGATGCGCTCAACCGGGTGCGCATGGCGTTTGCGATGGAATTTCCAGACTGGTCGTCGCTCGAAGAGGTCCTGTCGGGTTACCGACAGACAGTCACCACGTATTTTCACGACATCGTGCTGAGCGGGAGTGATGAGCGCGATGCGACCGAGCCGAATATGCGGCTGATTCAGGCCTGGGCCAGTGGTGCGAGCGACGATGGCATTCTCGGCGTGCTCGCCGACCTCGGCTATCCCGATCCGGCCGAACCGCTCGAGCGGCTCGGCGCTTTTCGCGACAGCGGCTTTTACCTGCGCCTCGACGAGCCGGGCCGGCAGCGACTGAATCGATTGATTCCCGCGATCGTGACATCCGCCGCACGCCAGTCGGCGCCGGTCGATGCGTTGGCCGGTGCCCTGCGGGTGGTCGAATCGATCGGGCGTCGCACGTCATACTTTTCGCTACTGAACGAGAATCCGGATGCGCTCGACCGGCTCGTGACATTGTGCGCCAGGAGCGACTTTCTCGTTCGCCAGATCGCCACGCATCCGTTGCTCCTGGACGAGTTGCTCGATCCGCGGATCTTTCTCGATGCCCCCGGGCATCGTACGTTTGCCGAGGACCTCGAAGAACGACTCGCAGCGGCACCGATCGACGATCCGGAGGCGCGGCGCGATGCACTGTGCAACTTTCAGCAAGCAGCCGTGTTCCGGGTTGCCGTCGCCGACCTGAGCGGAGCATTGGCACTGATGAAAGTCAGCGATCGGCTGACCGACATCGCCGAGCTCGTGCTCGAGTCTGCACTCGAGCTTGCATGGCACGAGCAGCGCGCGCAAAACGGTCTGCCGGGATGTGTGGTCGAGGGCGAGTGGCGCGAGGCCAGACTTGCGATCATTGCCTATGGCAAGCTCGGCGGTCTCGAACTCGGCTATGGCTCAGATCTCGATATCGTCTTCCTGCACGATTCGGCGGGCGAAAAGCAGGTCAGCGATGGCGCGAAATCGCTCGACAATGCCACATTTTTCGTGCGTCTCGCGCGGCGCATCATTCATATCCTGACGATGGCGACTGCCTGGGGCGGACTCTACGAGGTCGATACGCGACTGCGGCCGAACGGCAGGTCCGGGCTGCTGGTGTCGAACCTTGCGGCCTTCGACCGCTATCAGCGCGAGGATGCATGGACCTGGGAGCATCAGGCCTTGCTGCGTGGGCGTGCGGTGGCGGGGCCGCAGTCGATACGCACGGCTTTCGAGGAGATCCGCACCGCGATCCTGACCAGGTACATCCGGGCGAAGTCACTGCAGGCCGATGTCGTCGACATGCGTGCGCGGATGCGTGACGAGTTGGACAGAAGCACCCGCGAATTACTCGATCTGAAGCAGGGCGAAGGCGGTGTTACCGACATCGAGTTCATCGTGCAGTACCTCGTCCTGAGCCAGGCCGGATCGATTGCCGGCCTGGTTTACTACTCTGACAACATTCGGCAACTCGCCGCGCTTGCCGAGCACGGGGTGCTGGCCGCCGACGAGGCAGAGGCGCTGTCCGAGGCGTATCGCACCTACCGCCGGCGCATGCATCGCCTGTCGCTGGCAGGCCACAAATCGCTGGTGCCGCGCGCCGAGTTTGCGGCGCTGGCCGGGACAGTCCGACAGGTTTGGCAGCGGACGTTCGGATGACACCGCCGTTGCACTGTTATACTGCGAGCGCAACGAAGAGCACGCTTGGGACGATACTTTCGATGAGCAAGCCGAACGCCGCTGAAGAAAACCTGATTCAGCCGAATGCGGAGAATCAATACAATGTGACGCGTGCGGATTTGCCGCTGTCTTGTCCGATGCCTGGCATGTATTTGTGGAATTCACATCCCAAGGTCTATTTGCCGGTCGACAAGGAGGGTACCTCCAAGTGTCCGTACTGCGGCGCGCTGTATACGCTCGTCGAAGGCTAGCACGGAGTACCCGGCGCGTGCGACACAGTTCATGGTTCGACAGGAACGGTCATGACTGAGCGGGACCCGCGCATCGCGCATATCAATCTCGCGTGCGGCTATCGGGGTGGTGAGCGGCAAACACACTTGCTGATCGAAGGTCTCGCTGAACGCGGCTGGCATCAGCGGTTGATCGGGTATCGCGACGAGCCGCTGGCAAGCGTCTGCGAATCGATCTCCGGGGTCGAGGTCGTCGAAGTCCACGGCAAGTTTTCGGTCATGCCAGCACTGCGCGGCTGCGACCTGGTCCACGTGCACGAGGGCCGCGGCACACCCGCCGCTTTTCTGAACGACCTGCTGCGTGGTGTGCCATATGTCGTGACCCGGCGCATATTCAAAGGTCCCCGGCATTCGTTGGCGAATCGGTTGATGTACCGGCGCGCGGCACGGGTCGTGGCGATCTCGGAGGCCGTGGCAGGCTCGCTTGCAGCGCTGGAGCCGGGGCTTGTTTGCGAGGTGATCAAAGATGCGACCGGGCACCTGAAATCGGATCCGTTGCGCGTCGCCGCCCTGCGTCAGCAATTCGGCGGCAAGCATGTCGTGGGCCATGTCGGCGCGCTGGACGACTCACACAAGGGGCAACGCCAGATCGTCGCGCTGGCTCGCCGGTTTGCCGCAAGCGAGACAGATATCTCGTTCGTTCTGGTCGGCAGCGGCCGGGATGAGGCCAAGTTGAAGGCCGAATCGGCGGATCTTCCGAATGTCCGCTTTGTTGGTCAAGTCAGTGACGTTGGCAACTACCTCGCGGCATTCGACACTTTTTTGTATCCGTCGCGCCATGAAGGGCTCGGCTCGGTGCTGCTCGACGCGATGGCGTACGGGCTGCCGGTGGTTGCGACGGCGGTCGGGGGCATACCGGAGGTCATCGAGCACGACGTCAACGGCGTGTTGTGCGAAGTCGATGACATCGGCGCCATGTCGGCAGCCATTCTGAAGTTGCGTCGCGACCCGGCATTGCACGAGAAAATTGCCGCCACGAACCGCCGCACGGCCGAGCATTACCTGCCGTCGCGCATGACGGATCAATACGAGGATTTGTATGCTTGCCTTGCCCGGGTCAGCAGTCGGGAGCGCGTCGTCTGGTGATCATTGTGACCGGTGGCGCCGGATTTATCGGCAGTAATATTGTCAAGCGGCTGAACGAGGCGGGTGTCAGCGATATCCTGATCGTCGATGATCTGACCGACGGGCACAAGATCGTCAACCTGGCTGATTGCGCGTTCATCGACTATCTCGACAAGGACGATTTCCTGGCACGTATCGATGCCGGCCAGCGCATCGCGGCCACTATCGATGCGGTCCTGCATCAGGGCGCTTGCTCGACGACGACCGAATGGGATGGCAGCTTTATGATGCGAACCAACTTCGAGTATTCGAAGTCGGTGCTGCACTATTGTGTCGATCAAGCGATTCCGCTGATCTATGCTTCTTCCGCGTCGGTCTATGGGGCCGGTACCGAGTTCGCGGCAGAGCCGCGTTGTGAGCGCCCGATCAATGCGTATGCGTTCTCCAAATGGGTATTTGACCAGTACGTGCGCGCCAGGCTGCCACAGATCGAGACGCAGGTCATCGGGCTCCGCTACTTCAATGTCTACGGTCCGCGCGAGCAACACAAGGGCGGCATGGCCAGCGTCATCTGGCACTTCAATAACCAGTTGCTGGAGGGCGATACAGTGCGGCTGTTCAAAGGCAGCGGAGGCTATGGCGACGGCGAGCAGCGCCGGGATTTTATCCATGTCGACGATGTAGCCGACGTCAACCTGTGGCTCATCGAACATCCACAGGTCATTGGCATCCATAACCTCGGTACCGGGCGCGCGAGCACGTTTAACGCGGTCGCAGGCGCGGTGATCGACTGGTACGGCAGGGGTCGTATCGAGTACATCCCGTTCCCGGAAGGCCTCCGGCACAGTTACCAGAGTTTTACCGAGGCCGACATGTCGGGGCTGCGCGAGGCCGGCTACGCTGCGCAATTTCTCGGCATCGAGGACGGCGTAAAACGCTATCTTGATGCCCTCCCCTAATGACAAGATTCTGATCGCCGGGCCCGCCTGGGTGGGCGACATGGTGATGGCTCAATCTCTGTTCCGGTTGCTGGATCACCGGTCACCAGGCGTGACGATCGATGTTGTTGCGCCTGCGTGGTCCGTGCCCTTGCTTGCGCGCATGCCGGAAGTTCGGCGTGCCGTGCCGCTACCAATCGGTCATGGCGAGCTCAAACTGTCCGTGCGTTACCGCATCGGCCGTGAGCTGCGCTCCGAGCGGTACACGCACGCGATCGTCATGCCGCGCTCGCTGAAGGCGGCGCTCGTGCCCTTTTTTGCCGGCATTGCGCGGCGCACCGGGTTTCGCGGCGAGATGCGTTACGGTTTGCTGAATGATGTGCGACAGCTTGACAAGGCGGTACTGGACCAGACGGTCAAACGTTTCATTGCGCTCGGTCTGCCGCGCGCCGTGCAGTTGCCCGACGCGCCACATCCGGAACTGCGCATCGACGCGGCCAATCGTGACCGGTTTGCCGCCGCACTGGGTGTGACCGGCAATGAATTCGTTGCGCTGATGCCGGGCGCCGCGTATGGCCCCGCCAAGTGCTGGCCCATCGAGTATTTCGGCGAACTGGCGGGTCAGCTCGTGGCGAACGGGCTCAAGGTCGCCGTGCTCGGTTCGCGCGGGGAGCACGCCGTTGGCGAGCAGATTCGTGCCCGGGCCGGCGCGGCCGTCGTCAACCTGTGCGGCGAGACCAGGCTGGAGGATGTCGTGGACATACTTTCATTAGCGGCGGCGGTCGTGACGAATGACTCTGGCCTGATGCATGTAGCGGCCGCGGCGGGCACGCACGTCGTCGCGATCTATGGTTCCAGCTCGCCGGAGTTTACGCCGCCGCTGACCAACGCCGATCGACGCACCATCCTGCGACTCGGCCTCGAGTGCAGCCCTTGTTTCAAACGCGAGTGCCCGCTCGAACACTTGCGCTGCCTGCGTGATATCAAGCCGGATCGGGTACTGGCGAGCGTACACGCGGCCCTGACTTGAGTGCGAGGCTAACTTTCTGCTGTACGTCTTGCAGCGTGATCAGGTTCATGGCATCCGGATCACGAATTCGCTGACCCCAGCCAACTGCGTTGACGGCCTTGCCGAACTCCCGCCGGACGGCATCGGGGTAACGGTCGGCAACCAGGTGCTGGCTGAGGTATGGACCGGTCCGGTGGCGGTTCGATGTCGCATACAGGCCGACGACCGGTGTGCCGACCGCAGTCGCCATGTGCGCGGGGCCGGAATCCGGGCAGATCAGGAGATCGGCCCGAGCGAGGATGGCCAGCAGTTGCTTCAGACTGGTTCGGCCTATCAGGTTATGCACCGGGGTGTTCGCACCTGATTCGATGCGCCGGCCATAGTCGCGCTCGGTGTCAGTTGGGCCGCCGGTCAGCACGATCCGGGCGGCGTACTCGTCGTGGAGCGTGTTCACCAGCGCGGTGTAACGCTCGACGCTCCAGTTGCGGAAATTGCGCAAACGCTGGCTGCTGCACGGGCTGATGACGCAGATTGGCCCCGGCGGCGCACAAATCTCCCGGGCAAATTGCCGGTCTGCTGCCGGAATCGGGATGTCCCAATGCAGGTTGCGTTCGGACAGCGTGTTCCCGGTCAGGCCGAGATGCTCGATGAACGAGAACATGCCGTCCAGCACATGTTGCTCGCGGGCGGGCGGGATGCGTTCGTTGCTGAACAGCCACTGATAGTCGCGGGCGCGGGTGCGGTCGAAGCCGATGCGCCGGTCCGCCGTGATCATGCGACTGACGAGATTCGCTCGCATCGATGCGTGCATGTGCAACATGACCGGAAAGCACCGTCCGGCCATCCGGCGGCGCAGATCGAGCAGGCCGCGCCAGCCTTTCGATTTGTCGAAGGTGATAAACTCGACGCCGTCTATCCCTTTCATCAACGCGAATTCGGTGTGGCCGATAATCCACGTGATGTGCGTGTTCGGCCAGGCAGATTGGATCGACCTGATAACTGCGAGGGCATGACAGCAATCGCCGATGGCAGATAACCGGATAACGCAGACAGATTCGGGCGGAACGCCTGGCTGAGCTGCGTTAGATGGCGCTGATGAAGCTATCGGCAAGTGCTCCCGTGACGTGAGGGGAAAAGATCAGGGTGGCTGAACGCATCGAGCGAATTGGTATGAGCGTGATCGTATACGATCACGCCCTGGTAGACCAAATGGATGTGTCGATGTTCGCTGCGGCTCATCGGGCGGATGTGTGCGTGGCCCGCGGCCCGGTCGCCGGCCGGGGCGCGGTGGCGTTTATCGACGTCGGCGGGGTCAAGTGCGTGCTGCGTCACTATTATCGTGGCGGCATGATCAGGCGCTTCGTTAAAGACGCCTTCTTCTGGGCGGGAGAACCGCGAACTCGTTCGTTCGCTGAATGGCGTCTGCTTGCCGAGCTGTGCCGCCGTGGCCTGCCCGTGCCCCAACCCGTGGCCGCCCGCTATGTTCGCCGCGGGCCTTGGTATACGGCAGATCTCGTGACGCGGTGCATTCCGGGCGTAGGTTCACTGGCCGCGCGACTCACCGAGGCGCCGCAGGGCGAAGCGGTCTGGCAGCGCGTCGGTGCGATGATCCGGCGGTTCCACGACGCGCGGGTGTGTCATGCCGATTTGAATGCGCACAATATCCAGATTGGCGCGAATGGCGACTGTCACCTGCTGGATTTCGATCGGGGCCGCATCATGCCCGGCGCCGGTGTCTGGTCAGAGCGTAACCTGACGCGCCTGCATCGTTCACTAGAGAAAGTCAGTCGTATCACTGATGCGCAATTCGTCGACGCGAACTGGCAGGCGCTGATGGCCGGTTACGGCACCTGACCCCCCTCCGCATCAGATCCCCGCGTACGGGTCGGCATACGGCGCCGGCCGATTCTTGAAACGGCGGTGAATCCAGTAATACTGCTCGGGTACCAGCCGGATGTGTTCTTCGAGCAGGCGATTAATACGCAGAGTATCGGCCACTTCGTCATCGGTCGGAAAGTTGTCGAGCGCCGGTAGAATCTTTAAATGATAGCCACTGTTGTCGGCCAGTCGCCGGGCGAAGTAAGGTACAACTTTGGCGCCCGTCATGCGGGTAATCGGTGTCAGGGCCACGTTGGTCATCGCCGGTTCGTCGCAGAACGGCACGAGAGCGCTGTACTTCCGATCGTAGGCTTGGTCCTGCGCATACCAGATCGGCATCCCGCGCTTGAGCAGTCTGATCATCTGGCGAACCGAACCTTTGCGGATCAGATCCGTGGCCAGCCGGTGTCGACAGCGCCAGATAATCTGGTCGACGAACAGGTTTCGAAGTGGACGGTACATCGATGCGACCTCGCCGAGGCGCGGCTTGAGTGCACGTCCGGCGATCTCCGTCGCCGCGAAATGACCGCTTAGAATGATGACACCCTTACCCGTGGCTATTGCCGCCTCCAGGTGTTCGGAGCCCTCTACCGTGGTTAATTTCGCCGCATCTTCGTCGCTGAGCCACCACGACAGCGCGAGCTCGAACAGGTTCATGCCCATCGATTCGAAATTGCGTCGCAGCAGCGCGTCAATTTCCACGTCGTTGTGATCGGGGAAACACAAGCGCAGATTGATGCGAGCGATTTCCCTGCGTTTCGGCAGGATTCTGAGCAGCAATCGTCCGATCAGACGCCCGCAGGTCATCTGGGCTCGATGCGGCAGCAATGTCAGCAACCGCAATGCGGTAATGCCCAGCCAGATCCCCCAGTACCGTGGGTGCCAGAACCGGTACAGAGCGACCTGACCCTCTTGGCCCGCCGCGGCTTTTGCATCGGTTTCAGGTATTGCATTCATCAGTACAGGGTCCGGTATTCAGGGGCCTCAGGCTCGCGGGGTAGATACAGGCCGAAGATTTTACTGTTTCTGGAGGCCCGGCGTAGCGTCATGCCGGGTTTGGTTTCTGAACCGCGGCTGATCGATGGACTCGCGACAGGGCGTGAGCGGTCCGTGGGAGAGGGAATGGACCTCGTTTATCTTGAAATAAGTTTCGCTCTGCCATTCGTTGCGCTCGATACCGGGTTATCGTGGAGATAGGCGCGCGCTGCCGCGTCCTGTTTCAGATAAACATCCAGAAAAGCCGTGGATATACTTTTGACCATGGCAAATGCCTCATGGTCCGGCGGGCCTTCTGCCCGTTCTGCACATAGCATGCCGCCCAGAAAATGATCCGCCTGATCTATAACCAGTCCGAACTTATCCCCCGGCGGCGTTAATCGAAAAGCCCCCAGGCGCCATTCCCAGGTTGCTCCTTCACCACCCCGGTTTGCATGGTCTCTGGTGCCGGTCGTTACCAGCGTCGGCAGGGTGACGGACTCCCAGGCATCTTCCGGAGTCAGTGGCAAAGGCCCCGGACCGCTTAACAGCACGGCAACGTCGAAACGATCATCTCTGAGACTCAAACGACCTCCATCGGGTTCAAGCTGCGTCAGGCCGGATACTATGGTTGCGATTAAAGCGCCCATGGAATGACCAGCGGCGGCCACGCGCGTTGGGTCGATCGCATGGCGTAGTGGCTCAACCTGGGCTTCAATCGCATCAAGCGAATCAAGAACAGATGACATGTCGGCTATCTGCTCCCGGAAGACTTTAATGCGCTGATCCGCATCAACACTTGGCGGACGCCCCGACACCGGATCAGAGGGCAGGATGACCACGTAGCCATGGCTTGCCCAGTGGTTCGCAAGGGCTGCATAGCCATCTACGGAACACAATGCACCATGAAAGAAAACAATCAGCGGAAAGACACCGGTGCTCGTGGGATAGCTAATCCGTAACATCAGCGTTCGGTTGCGCTCGGGAATATCGATGTCTACAGATGTGGCCACTGCTGTTGGATAGGGGCCTGTCCGTGCTTTGTACAAGTCCACCGTATCGCCCCATGCAACCGTTGCGGCGAATAAGAGCGAGGTCAGAACTGCGATTGGTGCCCGGACTTTCATCGATATCAGTTTTTTACTCGGACGGTTCTTCGCTGTCCTGATCGATGACTGTGGGTGAAGAGGAATCCGTCTGCGTTGCCGAGACGTTGCCGTCACCGAGGGTTCGTTTCTTGCTGGCCAAGGCGAGGTTGGTCTCGAGCGATTCGGTCGGCGGCCCTTCCGTTTCTATGCCGATACGAAAGGCCGCGAAGCCCGGCTGGACGACCTGATTCAGTGCCATGCCGAGGATGCGGCCCTTGGCCGGGGAGTAGATCAGGTTCTGTTCGTTCGTGATTGGGTCGGTCACTGTGCCGAGCACGTCGCCGACCGCGATAGACTGACCGAGACGCACGACCGAGAACAGGATGCCGCCATTATCGGCACGCACCCAGGTCGATTGGTAATACACCGGTTCCGGCGCGGCCAGCAATTGCACGCGATTGACGATGCCCAGCATGTCGAGCAGCGAGAAGATACCCGTGACGCCCTGGCTGACGTTCCCGGATTGCAGGCGTAACGGTTCGCCCGCTTCGAGTGTGATGGCTGGAATCCCGGCATCCGTTGCGGCCCGGCGCAGCGTACCGCGGGCGGCCTCGCTGTGCAGCACTGCGATCCCGCCGAAGCCCAGCGTCAGCTCCTTGATTTGCGCGTAGCGCAGGTCGGCGCGCAGTTGTGGCAGATTGGTGCGGAAGAAGGACCCGGTATGCAGATCGACCAGCGCATCGCAGTGACGGATGATGCCGTCGAACAGCGAATGTGCGATGCGCGCGGCCGAGCTGCCGGTCGGATTGCCAGGGAAGTAGCGATTCAGGTCGCGGCGATCCGGCAGGTATCGTGAGCCGCGGCGAAAGCCCTGCAGGTTCACGATCGGGATGCCGATGATGGCGCCGTGCATCTTTTCCGGGTCGAGATCGTGTAGCACCCGACGAACCATCTCGATGCCGTTCAATTCATCGCCGTGGATAGCTGCCGTCAGGCACAGCGTTGGACCTTCGCCCCGGCCGTTGACGACGAGCACCGGCGCCTCCGACGAGACACCTTCGAATATCTGGCTTGCCGACCACGTCAGCCGTTGCGCCATTCCGGCCGGTATTGTCTGGCCGAGTAAGGTCAGGCCGCCCGCCTCGTCTTCGGTGGCTGTACTCGCGGTGGGGGTTCCCGGGCCGAAACTCGGGGCCCCACTCGAGTCCGAACGCGGGATCGATTCGATGCCTGTGGCGCGCGGTGCGGGGTCGCCGGGCCCGGGCTCCGTCACTCTGGCAGCATCCGGATCGGGCAGCGTCGCGGCGGCCCTGGTGATTAATTCGGGGGTGCCGGTTTCGGCTGCAGCTGCGGCCTCGCGTTGTTGGGCCGCCAGGGCCTGGGAGGCCGGCGAGGGCTCGCAGCCACTGAGCCCCAATGCCGATAACGCCACGAAAACCAGCAGCAAAGAGGCGCGCCGACGGCTCGCTGCAGTGCCGTGCGCTTCATCCTGGCTTGCGTGCATCCACTCCACTTGATTATTGACCGCCCGGGCGGTTAAGTTCTCTGCTAGAAAGTGACCGGAAACCACAGATTATTCAGGGAATTTCCGAATCCAGACGACGGTAGCAGTTTTTCCCGGGCGGTTGAAGGACTTGTGTCATGCGGCGGTCGGTTTGATGCCGCACTGCGCGGGTCTCGGGTCCGCCTGCCGACAGCGTGAAGACGGCCGGGGCGGATAGCGCGGATGATCGGGCCGATTTCCGTTTATGCCAAGCAGGACGCTGTATGCTGATGCCCGCACGGGCGCAGGTTTGGCGCGTAGTCAGCGTTAACAAGGAAGTCTCTCATTCAATGATTTTGCGCCGTATTGCGACAGCTGGGCTTATTTTTCTATGCGTGCTGCCGATCTCGGCCGAGATGCTGCCGCGGCCTGCAGGGCTTGAGCCGGAGATTGCTTTCTGGCGGAAGGTGTTCGCCGAAGTCACGTCCGGGCAGGCGCTGATTCACGATAACCGGCATCTTGGCGTGATTTACGAGGTCGTTGCGATCCCGGCCAACGCCAGCTCCAGGCAACGCAAGCGCGTTGCCGACCGTGCCCGCAAGCAGTACAAATCGGTTCTGAATACTCTGGCCGATGGCCGGCGCAGCAGCTTGAGCGCAGAGCAGCAGCGCGTGCTCGAGCTGTGGCCGGACGATGTCACCAACGACGAACTGCGGGCGGCGGCGTCGCGCATCCGCTTTCAGCAGGGCTTGTCGGATCGGTTTCGCAAGGGTCTGATTCGTTCGGGGAAATGGGAGGATCATATTCGCGAGCAGCTCGCCGATGCCGGCGTGCCGGCCGGTGTTGCATCGTTGCCGCACGTCGAGTCTTCCTATAATCCCGATGCTCGCTCGCATGTCGGCGCAGCGGGGCTATGGCAGTTTACCCGGCAAACCGGGCGCCGGTTCATGCAGATCGATCATGTCGTCGACGAGCGCCGCGATCCGTATGCATCCAGCGCTGCCGCGGCGAGCCTCCTGCAATACAATTATTCAATCCTGAAATCCTGGCCGCTGGCGATCACTGCGTACAACCATGGTGTTGCCGGCATGCGCCGTGCCGTGCGGACGACCGGCAGCGAGGACATCGAGGTGATCATCCGTGAGTACAATGGCCGGGCCTTCGGCTTTGCCTCGCGCAATTTCTATGTCGCGCTCCTGGCCGCGGATGAGGTCGTGGAGAATTCAGAAAAATACGTGGGTGTGATCGAAAAGGACGCGCCCGTACCGCAGATCGTGATTCCAATGACGGACTACGTCAGTGTGGCTTCACTCGAGCGCGTACTGAATGTCTCGCTGGCGACGTTGAAGGCAAATAACCCGGCGTTGCTCGCGTCGGTCTGGAATGGCACCAAGCATGTGCCACGTGGTTTCGAGCTGAGGATTCCCGCCGCTGCGATCGATCGGGCCGCGCACCAGCTCCTGGCTGCGATCCCGCAGAATGAGCGTTTCGCGCGGCAGACGCCGGACCTACAACACCGCGTCGAGCGTGGCGACAGCCTGTCGGTGATCGCCGCCCGTTACAACACGACGGTGTCCGAACTCGTAGCGATGAACCAGCTGCGCAGCAAGCATCGCATTCGTGCAGGCCAGGTGCTGAATCTTCCGTACAAGGGCCCGGTGTCGCTGGCGTCCATTCCGGGCGAGGCCGAGACGTATATCGTGCGGTCCGGTGACACATTGAGCCGGATTGCGCAGCGGGCCGGCGTGCGCGAGTCGGAGTTGCTCGCGCTGAATGCAATGCCGGGCGGCGACCGAATCTATCCCGGCCAGGAAATTGTGCTGCGGGTGGTAACGCCGGCCGTGCCGACCGCCGTGACTGCTGCAGCACCCGCCGACGCGCCGGTGTTACCGCCTGCCGGCAGGCGGCCGCCGGACACGGATGAGCCTGCCGAATTAGAGCCCGTTGTTATCGCTGATGCCGGGATTCAGCCGGCCGTGATACTCGACGCCGACAGCGAGTCGGCACAAGCGGATGTCGATTCGGCGTTGTTGGCGGATCCGAGCGATTATCTGGTCGCGGCGGACGACACGATCGAGATTCAGGCGGCGGAAACGCTCGGGCACTACGCGGACTGGCTTGGCATCAAGACTCAGCGTCTGCGTGATCTGAATGGCTATTCGTTCCGTCAACCGGTGGTCATCGGGCGGCGTCTGCGGCTCGAGTTTGCTGCAGTCGACCGTGATGCGTTCGTCGCGCTGCGCATCGGCTACCATCGCGAGTTACAGGAAACGTTCTTCGCCCGGCACCGAATCGTGGCTACGACGGTTCACAAGTTGCGCAGCGGCGAGTCACTGTATGTCTTGAGCCTGCAGCGTTACAAAGTGCCGGTCTGGTTGCTGCGGCAATATAATCCGGATCTGAATATCGACCGATTGCAACCAGGCACGCCGATTACCTTCCCGAAGATTCAGCGGACGGCGGCTGATGACGGGGCGGCGGCAGTGGTCCACGCCGACTTTTACAGAGATTGGGGTTAAATAGGGTGCGATGCAGGCCGATACGGGGGCTATGGCTCGGGCTATGCGCATGCCTGTGCCTTGCCGCACCGCTGTTCGGTGCCGATTTCGACAGGGCGGATCAGGTACTCATATTAAAGGGGGAGCGCAAGCTATTGCTGCTCACGGGGGATCGGGTGCTGCGCACGATGGACATCGCGTTGGGGTTTGTGCCGAATGGCGATAAGCATGAGGAGGGTGACTTCCGGACGCCGGAGGGGAAGTACCGCCTGACCAGGCGCAACGCCGCAAGCGATTATTTTTTATCCATCAAGGTTTCCTATCCGAACGACGAGGATCGGCAGGTCGCCCGGGCGCGCGGTGTCGACCCTGGTGGGCAGATCATGATTCACGGCCAGCCGAACCTGCCGAAGTTCTCCGAGGGTTACTACCAATGGACGGACTGGACCGAGGGCTGCATTGCACTGTCGAATTCCGATATGGTCGATGTCTGGCTCATGACGTTCGCCAGCACACCGATCGAGATTCGTCCGTAACGCGTGCGTGTGACCGCATCGCGATACCCGTAACACGGACTTGTTGCGACCGTCGTGTGAGAATCCCCCGATGATCAGCAAAGAAACCATAGTCGAGGTCATGCCCGAGGGCAGCCTCGAGGTGTTGTCGCAACATGAGGTCGATCGTCTGCACCTGGTTGGCGAGGGCAACCAGCACGAGATATTCCGGCAATGTGCCCTGGCCGTGCTCAATGTCGACAGTGCGACCGATGATGCGCGCGAGGTACTGGAGCAGCATGCCAGCTTCGATGTGCGGATAATCCAGCAGGAGCGGGGTATCAAGCTTGCGCTGGTCGATCCACCGAAATGCGCGTTCGTCGATGGCCAGATGATCCGCGGAATCCGCGAATTACTGTTCGCGGTAGTCCGCGACGTCGTGTTCGTGAACAGCGAGGTCGAGCTGGCCGAGCGGTTCGACTTCACGACCAGCGACGGCATCACCAACGCGATTTTTCACATCCTGCGCAACGCCGGGGTATTCAGGCTGCCCGCCGATCCCGACCTCGTGGTCTGCTGGGGCGGTCACGCGATCAGTCGCGCCGAGTACGAGTATTCCAAGGAGGTCGGCTACCAGCTTGGCTTGCGTTTGCTGAATATCTGCACGGGGTGCGGTGCCGGCGCCATGAAGGGGCCGATGAAGGGCTCAGCGCTTGCGCATGCAAAACAGCGCGTGCACAACGCCCGCTATGTGGGCATCACCGAGCCGGGCATCATCGCTGCGGAGTCGCCGAACCCGATCATCAATCAGCTCGTTATCATGCCGGATATCGAAAAACGGCTAGAGGCATTCGTGCGAGTGGCCCACGCTATTGTCGTGTTTCCGGGTGGCGTCGGCACGGCAGAGGAAATGTTGTTCCTGCTGGGTATCCTGATGCACCCCGACAATCGGGATGTGCTGGTGCCGCTGGTGCTGACCGGCCCTGAGTCGTCCGCCGATTATTTCGCGCAGTTCGATGCGTTCATCGGCGCGACGCTGGGACCGGAGGCGCAGAAACTCTACCGTATCGAGACCGGCGATCCGGCCCGGGTGGCCCAACATATCTCCGAGGGTATTCGTGCGGTCGAAGACACGCGCAGGCGCGCCAGGGATGCCTACTACTTCAACTGGCGACTGAAGATCGAGCCTGAGTTTCAGCAGCCATTTGACGTAACGCACGAAACCATGGCGGCATTGCAGATCGACCCGGGTCAGGACGCGCACGAGCTGGCCTACAATCTCCGACGCGCATTTTCCGGGATGGTTGCGGGCAATGTTAAGGAACAGGGTGTGCGTGCCATCGAGGCACACGGCCCGTTCGAGATTAACGGCGACAAGAAAATATTATCCGAGCTCGATAAGTTATTGACCGGGTTCGTAAATCAGGGCCGCATGCGCATCGCGGGCAAAGTGTACCAGCCCTGTTATCGCATCGCCGTGTAACGAATTTCATAGAAAACGAGAAAGTCTCCACATAATCAAGAGGTTAAATGGACTGCCTGTGATGTAGTTCATAGCGCCGGCAACGCGACATTCGTAATCTGTCCTCGTCACTACAGCGCAGGCAGTATTGAATGAGCGAACATAAACACGAATTACTTGCACGAAATTTAGCCAGTGGTTTTTCGAATGGCCGCGAGCGTCATACGGATAATGATGTGTCGCACGAGCGTCGGGAGAAAGGCTTGGTCTCGGCTGACGGCAAAGATGTCAGCGGCTGGGAAGCGTATCGTCATTGGCTGACACGAGTGCAGGCACCAGAAAAAAGACGCGCTCCCCTGGATCCGGGGTTGTATACTTGGAAAGGTTATCGGAACTGGTCAGATAAGGTTCGGCGCGATTGGGCACCAGACGAACAATAAAGCGACGTTAACTTATTGCCGGCAGTTTATCTTTGTTGGTTGAACCGTCGGTTTTTAACCCGGTTGGCATTTCACATGAGCTGCGATGCTTTATGTAAAGCGATTGCAATGCCGTATCTGAAGCATTGACCCGAGCGACGGTGTGAACATATTTGCGGGCATCGTTTGAGCCCGGATATTAGATTAATACCCAAACGGATGACGTTGGGGACATGGATTAAGTCGGAGACTATGTCAGAAAGAAAACATAGCGATAGGGAATTTTCGAACGCGGACACCATACGCCGGCGCGCCTGGATAGAGAAGGCGCTGGATAGCGTAAAAGGGCGTTTCACAATCGGGGAAGAGCGGGTTGAATTGGACGATAAGGTGACCAAGCCGCACCTCTATCTCATCGATTCGAATCGCTCGCGTTGATCGAACTCAGGCGATAAGAGCCAAATGCTGAACAAGTTCCAGCTGGAGCGTATCCCGAGATTCCTGGATGACGTCGACAGTGCAGCTTTCGCGCTGCGCACGATATGGATGGGTTACCCCGGTCGCGCGCTGCGCAGCCTGATGCTGTTTTTGGCGGTACTCGCCGGGTCCGGCCTGAGCCCGGTCTTTCGGGCCTTCGTCATCGCCGTCATGGCAACGTTCATGTTTGCCGAACTGGCGTACCTCGCCTGCGGCCGCCCCCCGCTGCGGGGCGTAACCCGGCCGTACCGCACACGCTCTTGATCTCGCACCGGGGCGGGCGCCTCCGGAGCCGCCGGGTAACGGCCTGACCCACCCCAATAGCCTGCAGCGCTGTGGGGCTTGATTTCATTCCCGGGCATCCCCATATACTTCCCGCCCCCACGGCCTCAAATCGGCCGCGGCGGGCTATGGCATAACCGACAAATCAAAGACAAGGTTAACAATGACGACAGCAACTGCACCGGAAACACTGGGCTTCCAGGCCGAGGTCAAGCAACTCCTCCACCTGATGATCCATTCTTTGTACAGCAACCGGGAGATCTTCCTCCGGGAGCTGATTTCCAACGCATCGGATGCGGCGGACAGGCTGCGTTTCGAGGCGATCGCCGACGAGGCATTGCTGGAAAACCAACCGGATCTGGAAATTCGCGTCGACTTCGATGCCGAGGCGCGGACTATCAGCGTCAGCGACAACGGCATCGGCATGAGTCGCGACGACGTCATCGAGCAGCTCGGCACGATCGCCCGGTCCGGAACGGCGGATTTTCTGCAGACGATGTCGGGAGACACGAAGAAGGATGCGAACCTGATCGGTCAGTTCGGCGTCGGGTTTTATTCGTCGTTCATCGTTGCCGACAAGGTCGAGGTGCTGACCCGTCGCGCAGATCTGGACGCCGACGAGGGCGTGCACTGGGTATCCGACGGCGACGGCGAGTTCACCGTGGAAACCATCGAGCGGACTGAGCGTGGCACGGAAGTGCGCTTGCACCTGCGCGAGGATGCGACGGAGTTTGCCGATGAGCACCGCCTGCGCAGCCTGATTCGAAAATATTCCGATCACATCGCGTTCCCGGTCCTGATGCCGACCATTCAGCCGCCGCCCACGGGCGAGGGCGAAGCAAAGGATGATGCGGCTGACGACGCGCCGCAGTTCGAGTCAGTCAATACCGCGCAGGCGATGTGGACTCGTCCGCGAACCGACGTCAGTGAAGACGAGTACAAAGAGTTCTACAAGCACATCTCGCACGACTTCCAGGACCCGGTGCTCTGGAGCCACAACAAGGTCGAAGGCAAGCGCGAGTACACGAGCCTTCTGTATGTACCCGCGAAGCCGCCGTTCGATCTGTATAACCGGGAGTCACCGCGCGGCCTGAAGTTATACGTCCAGCGGGTGTTCATCATGGATGACGCCGAGCAGTTTCTGCCGCTCTACCTGCGCTTCATTCGTGGTGTCGTCGATTCGAACGACCTGTCACTGAATGTCTCCCGGGAATTGTTGCAGCAGGACGCGACGGTTGATGCGATCCGCGGCGCGTTAACCAAACGCGTGCTGGATATGCTCGAGAAGCTGTCGAAGGACGATGCTGAAAAATATCAAGGTGTCTGGAATGAGTTCGGTACCGTTCTCAAGGAAGGGCCGGCCGAGGATTTCGCCAATCGCGACAAGGTTGCCGGTCTGTTGCGCTTCACGACGACCCACACGGGTGATGAGGCGCAAAATCAGTCGCTGGCTGATTACGTATCGCGCAAGCAGGAAGGCCAGGACAAGATTTATTTCGTCACGGCCGATTCGTTCAAGGCCGCGAGCGCGAGTCCGCAGTTGGAGATCTTTCGCAAGAAGGGAATCGAGGTTCTGCTGTTAACCGATTCGATCGACGAGTGGGTCATGGGCCATCTGCGCGAATTTGATGGTATGGAATTGCGTGACGTGCGGCGCGGAGAACTCGATCTCGGTGATATCGGCGACAAGGAAAAAGACGACGACAAGTCAGACGATGACGGCGAGCACAAGGCCTTCCTTGACCGGCTGCGGGAGCAGCTCAAGGACGAGGTCGAGACGGTGCGCGTGACCGACCGGCTGACCGAATCGCCGGCTTGCCTTGCAATCGGCGAATTCGACATGGGCGTCCAGATGCGTCGCATCATGGAGGCCTCGGGCCAGGCGGTTCCGGCCAGCAAGCCGGTGTTCGAGATCAACGTGGATCACCCGCTGATCCAGCGTCTGGATGGCGAGACTGATGACCAGCGTTTCGGTGATCTGGCCGGTGTGCTACTCGACCAGGCCCGCCTCGCCGAAGGTCAGCAGCTCGAGGATCCGGGCACCTACGCCACGCGCCTGAACCGGCTGCTGCTGGAGCTTAGTGGTTGATCGGGATTGGTGTCTGACACTAATTTGCCCCAAAGAGCGGTCAGGGAAAGTTTCCGCGGTAACGTCTCTGGAACTTCTGTAAACGGCCTATTCTGTTGCAAAACACGCCAGAATCGGCACTGACAATCGTATCATTGATCGGTTAACGGCGGTCTCCCGGTCGGAACCACGCCCTCATGATGGTGCACCCGCCGCCACTCGCCGTTGATGCGACGCGCAACCGTCGTAATTCGCACTCGACCCTTGAGTGCGCCCGGCGATTTGAACTCATAATCGAGATAATAGCGCGCAACTGAGAAGTCGCCCCAGACATCCACGACCGGTTCTTCGATGTTGATGCTAAGCGGACCACGCTGCCGGGAATCCGACATGTCTTTTTTGCGGAACTCCGCTCGGGCGGCGCTGCTCCCATGGACCAGATCCGGTTCGAATAGATCCCAGATCGTGCACTCCGGTGTGTCGCACTGGTCGAGGAGTTCCGGATCGAACTGCTGATATGAATTGAAGACGCGGTGCACGAGCTGTGCCACGGCTTTCTTGTCTGTTTCTTCGGATTGCATGTGTTCTCCTCTTGATCAGGAAATTATCTGGAACAGGCTGAACCCGCCCACAACGAGTAAGCTCAAACAGGACAGTATCAATGCCGCGTCCCACAAGTTTCCGGGTCGCAGCCGACTATCCGTCAACTTAAAGCGAAAATACAGCGCGCAAAAGCCGATCACCGGCAAGACCAGCGATTGGGACAGGCCTCCGATTATGATCAGCTGCGCCGGGTTCCACCCGGTCAGAAAAATCAACAGGCACAGCAACGGCAGCGCCACGGACAAGATTGCGATCGAGCGAGCCTGCGCCGCAGCCGAGTCGCTGAGCAGGCCAAAAATGCCCAGGCAATCCGTCAGCAAGCGCGCAGATCCGGCATTTGCAACCAGAAACGTCGAATACAGTACGGCCAGCGCGCCAGCCAGGAACAGGGCTTTTGCGTTGGCACCGAACACGGGCACGTAGGCGGTGGCCAGCGTGCTGACCATCTGCATGCCGTCCGGATCGCTGCCGTCCTTGTGCAATACCGCGGCGCCGATGAAATAGAAAGCGAGGGTAGCGAGGGTATAGACGCACATCGACACCAACGCATCGATCTTCATCACCCGCATCCAGCCGCGAGCACGTCTGGCCCAGCCCGGATCGGTCGAACGCTGGCCGATGAAGCGGCCATAGCCCCGCTCCAGACACCAGTAGGGATACACGATCAAATCGGTTCCGCCGATGCCGATAATGCCAAAGGCAGCCAGGGCGGTCAGCCACGCTGCCGACTCATCCGGCCACCCGAACCAAAGACCATCGAGGATCTCGTTGACCGGAATTGCGTAGTCGGACGTTTGCAATGCGATCACATTGCCGATGGTGACCAGCGTGAAACAGACGACCAGACCTACGCATAGTGTTTGGAGAAGCGTCTAGCGTCCGATGTACAATAGCACCGCGGTACCGATCGCAACGGCGGTCGCCCAGATCCGGACATCGGTGGTCGCCACATCGACCCCCGTCGATTGCTGTATCGCAAGCGCATAGTCGCCGGTTATCGGTATCGTCATTGCGAGCGCCTGTCCAACGCCGGCGAGGATGCCGCCCATCATCCCGTACGTCGTGCCCATCATGATCAGCCACAGCCAGATGATCCAGTTGGCGCGAAAACGGGGTCCCGGCAACCGATTGATCGCCGTCAACGTCGTTTCGTTCGTGGTTACGGCATAACGTCCCAGTTCGATCTGGGCGAACACCTTAATCACGCAGCCGAGCAGAATGAGCCACAGCAGGCTGATGCCGGCCTGGGCGCCGGCCTTGGTCGTCGCAATCAATTCGCCCGAGCCGACCACGCCGGCGGCAAGGATCATACCCGGGCCCAGATATCGAATCACGCCGCGCAGATTCGTCGGCGCTTCCCTTGTTCCGCCGGAATCCGGCTTTGACGTTATATTTGGCATTTCTTAACCGCGGTCGTCCTCAATCTATACAATCTACGATTGTCAGTGCCGGTTAGCGATGTTCCGTGATCGTTGCCTCATTCTCCCGCATGAACGCATCGACCACGGCGCCGTACTCATCTAGGCTGGCTTTGCATATATCGTGACTTTCCATAGCCTGCCACCAGCTGGCGAGTCGACCGGTACCGTCGGTGGGATCCGCAATGTCGAAAGTCGAGAACACGACGTTCTTCAGCAGCTTGATGTAGGGACCCAAGGCGCAGTCGCCCAGAGTCGGTTCTGAGGCCACGCAGAACGGTCCTGGCCCCATGTAATGTGCAAGCGCCCGGAAAGCCTTTTCAAGTCCCGCAGCTATGCGACTTACCTCCGCCTGATCGCGGAATGCAGGATTCAGATGCGGCAAGAGCGGGCCAAAATTCGGTGAGATGTACAGATCGGTTATCCGGGCGACCAGTCGGCTGGTTGCCCGGTCCCTGGCATGGACCGGCAAGCCGGTAACGTCCGGGTAGGCATCCTCCAGGTATTCGCAGATCACCTCCGACTCCGGAATGATGTAGCCGTCCAGATCCAGGCTGGGCACCTTTCCAATCGGGTTGATCGCGTGGAATTCGTCCGACCGGGGATTGCCACCGGGTACCGGCGGTCGTTGCAACTCCACGCCCTTCAGGCGAGCAAACATGATCACGCGCGTCACGTAGGGTGACGCGGCGGCACCAAAAAGTTTCATAGCGGCTCCTAAGACGGGTGGCCTTTGTGGATTGGCGCGCCCGTGTAGATTGATTCGTTCGCCGGTTCGCTTGCTCCCATCGGGGCTACTGACTTCCCGTACCCCCTGCCCGTCAGCAGACCCGCTGTGTGAGTCATCTGTCGGACCCGGGCGAACTCCCGACTACCGGGTTCGACACCCGATAATCCGACTTGGACCCTCCTTGACAGGGTGTTTATTTTTTCCCTGTGAGCAGTTTTCCAAGGTGACGAAAGGGGAGTTCAGTTCGATCCTCGGCCGCATCGCGGGCCGACACTGCTCCCGGCTTCTCGCTTTCGATCAGGCTCAAAACCCGAACACCACTTTGACGCCAAACCGACGCTGCTCCGGAGGCGTCAGATGGACGCCTTGATCCGCCGTAAAGTCAAAGAACCCTGGACCCGAGAAATCCGAGCCACGGGCTCCGGCTAAATAGTTATCGTCGTCGAATAGATTCGTCACGAAAGCCTCGACGCGCAGATTCTCCTTTTCGAATCCGCCACGCAGGTCGAATATCCAGAAGTCCTTAGTCCACGCAAAGTTAGACTCGTCCACGAAGGCTTCACCCGTGTAAGTACCGTCGAGTCGCAGGAAATAGTCCCATTCCGCGGTGAATTGGTCATAAAAAGTCGTCGTGGCAAACGCGCTCCATTCCGGATAGCGGGCCAGTGTATTGCCGGCACAATTCGGATCCGCAAGAAAGGGCGCGAATCCGCAGTCGAACTCGGTGAACTCGCTGTCCGCCCAGTTGACCATGAAATTGCCCGACCATCGCTCCAGGCTGAAAGCTCCCTCAAATTCGATACCTTTCAGTTCCGAGCTGCCGGCGTTTGTTGACACATTGAGCACGAAAGGCACATCGGAGTCATCAATGATGACCACACCCCGACGGGTCTTCTGATTCTTCCAGTCCATAAAATACCCAACCAACGCGTAAGATAAGCGGCCGCCCAACCACTGCTGCCGCCATCCAATTTCATAGTTCTTAAGGGTCTCCTCGTCGTTGAACACCGCCACGATGCCGGTCTGCGCGACGAGCTGAGCCAATTCGGTCGGACTGAGACCTGCCGCGTCGGCATTGA
>Ga0114950_10000343_pt1 | contig 30823 bp, 31 predicted proteins | sample N075metaG_FD_83503 | JGI IMG/M metagenome (GOLD analysis project Ga0114950, IMG submission 83503) | Deep subsurface microbial communities from Kermadec Trench to uncover new lineages of life (NeLLi) - N075 metaG | ecosystem: Environmental > Aquatic > Marine > Ocean trench > Sediment | place...
CAAAATCTCTGGTGTTTCAGCCTGATTTTTCTGGGTATTTCTTCGATGATGGGGTCGATAAATTATATCACGACAATAATTAATATGCGCGCCCCGGGAATGACGTTTATGCGGCTGCCTCTGACTATTTGGTCGCTTTTTATTGTGGCCATTCTGCTGCTCCTGGCTTTACCGGTGCTGACATCCGCTCTTGCGATGCTGCTTTTCGATCGCATGGCTGGAACCAGCTTCTTTAATGCTTCTGGCGGCGGTGACCCCCTTCTTTGGCAGCATCTTTTCTGGTTCTTCGGCCATCCTGAAGTTTATGTCCTAATTCTGCCGGCCATGGGAATTGGCTCGGAAATTCTTTCAGTGTTTTCTCGCAAACCGATCTTTGGCTACCATGCCATGGTCTATGCGATGGTTTCGATCGCAGGACTGGGTTGGATTGTCTGGGGGCATCATATGTTTCAAAGCGGCATGAATCCGGCCCTGGGAACAACTTTTATGATTTCCACAATGGTGATCGCAGTTCCCTCAGCCATTAAAACTTTCAACTGGTTGGGAACACTTTGGGGCGGTAATATTCAGTTTACCGTTCCCATGTTGAATGCCCTTGCCTTTGTCTCGATGTTTGTTATCGGCGGACTTTCCGGTATTTATATGGCCTCCACACCGGTTGACATTTTTATTCACGACACCTATTATATCGTGGCGCACATCCATTATGTCGTCTTTGGCGGCAGCCTTTTCGGTATCTTTGCCGCAATTACTTTTTGGTTCCCAAAAATGTTCGGGCGAATGCTGGGCAGCAAACTCGGGAAAATTCACTTCTGGATCACTTTTGCCGCCTTTAACTGCACCTTCTTCCCGATGCATATTCTCGGCGTTGGCGGGCATATGCGCAGAATTGCCAACCCGTTACAGTACGAATTTTTGCAGCAGTTCGAAGGGCTGAATATTTTTATCACAATGAGCGCATTTACCCTTGGCATGGCCCAGCTTATTTTCATATTTAACGTCTTTTACAGCATGTTCAAGGGTAAGAAAGCTGAAGATAATCCATGGAAGGCGAATACGGTTGAATGGACGGCGGCGACCCCGCCACCTCACGGTAATTTCGCAGAGATCCCGACGATTTATCACGGGCCGTACGAATACAACGCTCCCGGAATTGATGAAGATTATTTACCGCAAACAAGTCAAGCAACGATAGCGACCGACGGCAATGGAAAGCAGTAAAACCGATTTATCACAACGCAATCGAAGGGTTTCTTTTATCTTGATTGGCGTTTTACTCCTCTTGGTTTTAATAACTGTGGTTACAGTGATAACCAAAAACTGATGGCAAAGCCAGCAGAGGAAAAAGCCGATAACCTGACGATAGAAAAAGATGTCGGGCAAGGGCTGCCGCCGATTCTGGACGATGACTCATTCGGCAACGGCAACAGATCAAACGGCGGAGATTCTGACAGACCCATAAATAGTGCCGTGTTGGCCATGCTGCTGTTCATCGGGGCTGAGGTGATGTTCTTTGCGGGTATCATCGGGGCATTTATCGTGCTGCGGTTTGGGGCAAATGACTGGCCTCCTCCCGGACAGCCGAGGCTGCCGGTGGTCGTCACGGGAATAAACACCGCGATTCTTCTTCTCAGCGGCCTGACAATGTTTAAAACCAAAAGGCTGCTGAAAGACTGGCACCGGGAAAAAATTTTGCATGGCTTGACAATTACCGCTTTACTCGGTGCATTGTTCTTAGCGGTGCAAGGCTTTGAATGGACGCGGTTACTTGGATTTGGCTTCACTTTATCTTCGAATATTTACGGAACGGTTTTTTACACGCTCATTGGATGTCATGCTTTGCATGTTTTGGGCGCAGTGATTTGGTTAACGATTGTGGCTTCAAGGCTTAGAATGAATTCACCGGCTTACAGCGCAAACAATCATGTCGGAATTAAGCTTTCGGGAATGTACTGGTATTTAGTAGTCGCGCTCTGGCCGGTGCTTTACGGTTTGGTTTATTTTTAATTAGGCAGGTCTTATGTTATTAGTAAAAAAAATTCATTACATGCAGTCGTTGCGCGCGACCCCTTCGGCTGTGCTCAGAGCAGGCTCTGGCAGCGAAGCAATCTCTCTGCTCAATATTGGAAAATTGTTGCGTCGCTTCACGCCTCGCAAAGACGTTCTTTTTTTAATTGCAGTCACCCTTCTAATCAGCATAACCGCCCCAGCCTTACACGCCTGCCCCGGCTGCGGAGCCGCTCTCAACGGCGAAATTAGCCACGGATTTAATTTAAGCGTTTTGTACATGATGGCGATGCCGTTTATCGTCTTTGGTGGGGTTGCAATCGGAATTGTTTACGTTACAAGGCAAAGTCAGAGTCAAACTAAAACAAAGCTGAATCAAATTTCCATAGTAAAAAAGGAGGAAGAAAATTGAGTCAAGCAACCCTAGTCGTTGACCCGGCAGAATCCCCCCTGACTCCGGAAAGCTGGGGGAAACTCGGAATGTGGGTTTTCCTCGCCGGCGACGCCATGTCCTTTGGCGCACTTCTGGCAGGATACGGCGCCATTCGTGCCGGCAGTGTGGATTGGCCAGTCCCAGCGGAGGTACTCGGTATTTCTCTCACTGCATTCATGACCTTCCTGTTGATTTGCACTAGCCTCACCATGGTGAAAGGTCTTTCGGCAATTAAAAGAGGTGACCAAAAGGGGATGATAACTTTTCTGGGTCTGACGATTCTCGGGGGAGTCATTTTCCTGGGCTGCCAGGCATATGAATGGACCCATCTAATTCATAAAGGTCTGGGATTCACCAGTAATCCATATGGCAACTACCTTTTTGGCACAACCTTTTACGCGATCACAGGTTTCCACGGTGCTCACGTTACAGGTGGTGTTATATATCTTACAATCGTTCTTATCAGAGGCCTAAGAGGTAAGTATTCAGCAGACAATTGCAATGGTGTTGAAATTCTCGGGCTTTATTGGCATTTTGTTGATTTAGTCTGGATCCTGGTTTTTACATTTCTTTACTTAATTTAAATCTTTGAGGAGATTCGAATGTCTGACCACAAAGAACCAAACTACATAGGCGTTTTCTATTTGCTGGCAGCTTTAACCGCTTTGGAAGTAGGCGTCATTTTTGTGCCGATTGCAAAACTCATTATCGCAATTGCACTCATTGGCATGGCACTTGTCAAAGCCGCTCTGGTGGCATTATATTTCATGCACTTGAAATTCGAAAAACGGACTCTGGGAATCATTGCCCTGACGCCGCTGATTCTTTGTACTTTGTTGATTGTCTCTCTACTGCCGGATCTAACCGGAACAACGCGCGAATCGAAACACAAAGAAACAGCGCAAGTCGAAAATGTCGAACAAGTCGCGGAAGCAGGCGACTCAGCGAACGAGTAATATGAACAGCTCATATAATATTTGGCTGCACCGCTTTGCTAAATTAGTTGCAGCCTCTACCTTTGTTTTGATTTTTATCGGAGGTTTGGTAACCAGCACCGGCTCCGGGCTTGCAGTCCCCGATTGGCCAAACACTTACGGCCAGTTTATGTTCTCATTCCCTCTGTCGAAAATGGTTGGCGGAATTTTATATGAACACGGCCATCGCATGATTGCTTCAATCGTTGGTTTTCTAACCGTGGTTTTAGCGGTTTGGCTTTGGATTAAAGAACCGCGGAAATGGTTAAAATGGTTTGGCGGCGGCGCGCTTTTGGCAGTGATTGTTCAAGGCGTTCTGGGCGGGCTTACGGTACTCTTCTTACTGCCAACACCGATTTCTGTCTTGCACGGAACACTTGCGCAAGTCTTTTTTTGCATGACCATTTGTTTAGCCGTTTTTACATCTAAAGGTTGGCTTGAAAGAAAACCCAATTTAGCAGACCGGCAAAAACCGAACTTGCAAAACCTGGCACTACTCACAACCGGAGTCGTTTTCCTGCAGCTTATTCTCGGCGCAATTATGCGGCACACAGGTTCCGGATTGGCAATTCCAGATTTCCCTCTTGCGTTTGGAAAAATCATTCCACCGATTCAGTCGCAGCAGGTTGCTATTCATTTTTTGCATCGCATCGGCGCCGTACTCGTCTCGATTTCCGTTGTCTGGACCTGTCTTAGAATCTTCCGCAGTCATCGGAGTCAACCCACTTTGATTCAAATAGCAAGTGTTTTATTGAGTTCTCTTGTTTTGCAAATTTTATTGGCGGGAATTACAATCTGGACGAAGAAAGCAGTTATTCCGACAACCGCCCATGTTGCAACCGGGGCGTTTATTTTGGGCACAGGCATCTTCTTAACTCTACAAGTTCAAATGCTCTTTAAAACTCAGCAAAAAAAAGCATCGGAAAATTTGTTAGTTGAACAGACACCATGAAACATAAACAAGGACACTTATTTTGAAAGCAAAAATCTCAGACTATTTAGAACTTACAAAACCGCGCGTCACGTTTATGGTACTGGTGAGTGTACTTGCCGGTTTTTATCTTGGCGCACGGGATTCGATTAATTGGATTCTGCTTTTTAACGCCATGCTGGGTACCTGGCTGGTAGCCGGCGGAACGAATGCTCTCAATCAACTCATCGAACGTGATATCGATTCGGTGATGAAACGCACTCAAAAGCGGCCATTACCATCCGGCAGACTGACAGCCAAACAAGTTGGTATTTTCGCTACATCCATTTCAATCATTGGCATTTCTTACTTATGCCTGACCGCTAACCTTTTGACCGGATTCTTAGCGGCATTAACTTTGATTAGCTATGTATTCGTCTACACACCCCTGAAACGCAAAACCTCGCTGTCGACAATTATCGGAGCTGTACCGGGTGCTTTACCGGCAATGGGCGGTTGGGCTGCCGTGACTGGAGAAATCGGCGGAGGCGCCTGGGCGCTGTTTTTTATTCTCTTCTTCTGGCAGCTTCCCCACTTTTTAGCCATCGCCTGGATTTACAAAGAAGATTATGAGCGCGGCGGATTTCCTGTGCTGCCGGTTATAGATGTTGACGGCAACTTAACCGGGAGACAAATTATTATTAACTGTCTGGCGCTCATTTCGGTCAGCCTCCTGCCAACCATCTTGGGATTGACCGGGGCTGTCTATTTTGTCGGCGCCCTGGTTCTGGGGCTTCTCTACCTTGCTTCAGGAATTCGACTGGCTCGACAAAAATCAAACCGGTGCGCGAAGCAACTCCTGCATGCGTCGATTATTTATCTTCCCTTACTCCTCACTTTGATGTTTGTAGATAAGACCGGCTTGTAAAGACTCTTAACTAAAAAATTAAAAACTATTCAACCACCACCGCCGTCCCGTAAACCAGAATCTCCGAGGCCATTCCCATGATGTAACTGGTGCTAAAAGAGACGTCAATAATGGCATTTGCTCCCATTTCCTCAGCCGCCGCCTTCATCCTGTCCAGCGCCTGCTCTCTTGCCTCCGCCATGAGTTTAGTGTATTCCTCAATTTCGCCGCCAACGAGATTTTTTAATCCGGCGATAATATCTTTGCCTAAATGTCGCGCTCGAATTGTATTTCCTTTTACCAGATCGATAGTTTTCACAATTTTCTTACCGGCAATTTCACTGGACGCTACTAAGATCATCTTTGTACCTCCTTATAAGGATCCGATTTTTGTGTGAATAGTTTTTCACGAACAACCGACACCAACAGAATAACCGAACCGCCAATTAGCATTAAAATTGCGGCTTTTAGAATTCCCGCAAGCTGAGGATCTGCAATAATGGACTCAACTGCCTTAAAGCCGCTATAGGTTAGAAGAATAATAGCGCCTATGGAAAAAAGGATCCACGCCAGTCCTCTCTCCAAACGATTATAAACATTCACCCAATAATTGTCCCAAACTTCGGTGGGAAGAGATTTGAAATTCATATTTTTCGTCACCTCCTTTAATTTTTTCATCTGCTGCCATTCGTTTCGGCAGTCAGCATCTTTGCTAACAAATTTATCGAATTCCGTTTGCTCATCCGGGTTGAGCTCGGCATCTACGGCTTTCATCAACAGAGTTTGAAAGTGCTTCTTATCGGCGGATTTAAGTTGACTACTCATTTTAACACCTTCTCAAGTTTAACTTTTAAAGCTTGGCGCGCATTATACAAACGCGACATAACCGTACCCATTGGGCAGTCGAGCAGCTCGGAAATTTCTATATAAGAGTGCTCTTGAAAATCTTTCAGGATAATGATTTCCCGTTCCTGGGGTTTAAGCGAATTGATCGCGTCCCAAACTATTTCCCTGGTCTCTTCCTGCTCGACCTGCCGAGAGGCATCCTCACCTTGATCTGACATTTTTAATAGAGTTGTCTCTCCCACCTCTGAAAAAGGCCGCGCGTGCCTGGCTCGATCCCGTAGATGATTCAAACAGAGGTTTTTTAAGATTCGATAATACCAGGTAAAGAATTTCTTATCCGCATCCAAACGCTTAATGGCGCGGTAGGCGCGAATAAACGCCTCTTGAGACAAATCCATGGCAGCTTCCGGAGAACCGATAAGCCCCAAAGCCGTGTAATAGGCACGCTTCATATATTTATTCACAAGCTCACCATAGGCCTGCTTCTCCCCGGCTTGACAGCGAAGGATGAGTGTGCCTTCATCGACAGCAGGTACCATCCTGTTTTCAGTTAAAGTTGGGTTCACTATAGCAAGTCCGTATGACATTTTCTTTCAAGAAACAATTTGAAGTCGTCTAAATTTTCATTTAGTACACTTACTCCAAAAAGTTATTCACGAATAAAATAAAAATCGCAGCAAGCGATACATTTAAGAAAACTTCAACTAAAGGGGAAGGTAAGGAAGTAATTAACATGGGACATCTGCCACGCTCTTGACGCTAAGCATACGCCTCTTATCTAGCTTCACGTCTCGCATTTTACTTTTGCTGCGTCAGGAATTAGGCAGACGGATTCCCTTTCGAATAAAACTTCTCCAATTCATCTAAAATCTCAACACTGCTTCCGGACACCGTTTTACATTTTGGCAGTGAATTTAAAAACACCCTGCCATATCTTTTTTGAATCACTCGTTTATCCAAAATCAAAACTGCACCCCGGTCCGTTTTTCTGCGAATTAAGCGGCCAAACCCTTGTTTGAATTTAATTGCAGCTTGCGGAACCGTATATTCAAGAAAAGCATTGCCGCCCCGGCGCTCAATGGCCTCGACCCGCGCTTCGACAATCGGTTCGGTCGGCACTCTGAAAGGCAACTTGGTAATGATAACCATCTCCAATGATTCGCCGTGTACATCGACACCCTCCCAAAAACTGTCGGTAGCAAAAAGGACTGAGCTTTTATCATCTCTAAAACGCTCCAATAAACGGTGGCGGTTTTCCTGACCCTGTTTGTAAACGTTAAAACCAAGCGCTTCTATTCGCGGTTTGAGCACGTTGTACAATTTATACAGCAAACCGTACGACGTGAAAAGTACGAAAGCTCGCCCCTGTGAAATCTCCACCGACTTGAAAATAAGCTCGGCAATCTCATTCACAAAACTCGGGCTATTGGGCTCCGGGACGTCGGTGGGGATGGCTACCAGCGTTTGGGTTTCATAATCAAAAGGAGCGTCTAACTGACGCTCCAGAATTTTATCCGGTGCGACTGCATTCAACCCTAAACGATCTTTTAAATAATCAAATCGGCCTTCAACTGTTAAGGTCGCCGAGGTCATCAGGATACTTTTGAATTTTTCATAAACGGTCTCTTTTAAAATGGGGGCGACGTCAAGGGGAGAGGATTGCAGGCGCACGATTTGTGCGCTTTTGTAACCAATTTTGACTTCTACCCAGCGCACATGAGCCTCATCCTGCTCCAGGAGGATGTGCTCGATGTCATTTGCGGCCGAATCCAATCTATCGAGCTGCGCCTGTAAGTCGATAGTCAAAGAGAGAGTGAAAAGCCCAATTTTCATTTGAATCGCTTCGAGCTTTCTCATCAGTTCATTCAACCGCGCCGCGAATCGATGAATCTCTTTGACCAGCGACTGTGTTGGCTGAACGACATTTTCCTGCCATTCCGTCTGCTCAACAATGAACGGCGTCAAACGTAATTTTTTTTCATTAAAATTGGAATCTTGATAATCAACTCCGGCAACAGTTTCGAAAATTTTGTCCATAGTCGCAGCAAGAGAAATCGTTAATTTCTCGACGGCTGCAACACCTGATTCCTGCAAGCCTTCCTGGATTTTCAAAAAATCTTCGTGGGGCATGCGGCGGGCAACTTTCCCTAACTTGGCGGAAAGATAAATAAGCAGCCCCTTTTCATCACTGCCTTTTTTCCGGTACAATTTCCCCAACATGCGCAAAAGACCGAGGGAGGTTACCCGGGTGCCGAAATAACTTGTGGCCACATCCTCAATGTTGTGGGCTTCATCAAGTACGATTCGGTCGTAAGTAGGTAAAATGGCATTCTCGGAAGCGCCCCTTGCCGCCCGCACCGCCAGATCCGAAAAGAGCAGATGGTGATTGGCCACGAGTACATCTGCGACGGCAGCTTTCCTGCGCGCTGTGTAAAAAAAACACTCGTTATAAAACTGACATTTGGTCTTCAAAGAAGTATCACTCTCCGATTGAATTTTTTCCCAAACATCATAGCGCGGCTCGATGTTGAGATCGGATTTGCTGCCGTCTTTTGTGGTTTTGGCCCAGTCGAGGATTGTTTTGAGCTCAGACTTATCTTCTTGTTCAGAAAACAAATCCAAGTCCTGATCGGCTTCCATCAATTTGCGTTTGCAGGCATAATTCGTTCGTCCTTTCACCAACACCGCTTTAAATTTCTGGGAAAACACCGACTGCAGAAACGGCAAATCTTTATTCATTAATTGCTCCTGCAAATTAATGGTGTTTGTAGAGACGACTATCCGCTCTTGATTGCCCACTGCGTAAGTAATGGCAGGCAAAAGGTAAGCCAGTGTCTTTCCAGTTCCGGTGCCGGCCTCAATAATTGCGATTTTGTTTTCGTTGATAGCCTGACTTACAACCTCCATCATTTCAATTTGCTGCGATCGGAATTCGTAATTTTCCAGTTTTTTGGAAATCGGACCTTCAACATTGAAAAGTTTTGCAAGGGCATTGCCGTCAATCGGTCGAACTTTTTTCTCAACAAACGGTTCAACCATCGCATAAACATCAGTCACTTCATTGTTGATAATATAAAACCCGATGCCGTCATTTCCGAGAATAGAAGCGATGTGAGTGTCCGCGCTTGACGGTCGCAAAACGCCCCCGGGGTGGTTATGAATGACAACATTCCCCTGCCTCGCGACTTGCAGCAATGCTGGAACCTCAAACTCATTGCCGCGGCAAAAGACTTCAACGCTGATCACTTGCCTGACGTTGTTTAAATGGCCGACAAAAAAGACCTCATTCCCACCGGAATCTTCGATTTGTCTGCGCGCGAGTTTAGCTGCTTCTTCTGAAAAATATTTGTTAAGCTTTGTTGTCATATGAAAAAATCTTTAAGAATGTCATTCCCGGCTTCAGCAAGGAATCGGAAAATTCAAATAGTTATGAAAAAAAGTAAAGAAGATAAATCGCAATTACTGAAATGTACTTTCAGATTCCTCATTCGCCAAAAGGCGATTTGAAATGACAGCGGTAATTTAACAATTGTATAAAAACTAAAACAATTCCAACTGCCGCTCCGGTTGCAGCGGCTCGGCATTGTAGCCAAGTTGTCTTAAGTAAACCGCGAAAGCGCGCGGGCCATGTGTAGTATAAATTTTCTTCGGTTTAACTTGCCGGATGTATTCAAGTAAACCGTCAAAATCAGCGTGGTCGCTGAGCGGTATGGCCTCATCCACGCCGAACCGAGTCTTTGCGCCATCATGCATAGCCCAACCCGAAAGAAAAACAGTCCGCTTGCGCGCTATATTTTTTAACATTCGGGTTTTAAGGGCGGTTCGGGGTGCAACCACCACTTTCCCTTCGAGACTTTCCTTCTTATATCTATCCCATTTTCCTAATTTGATGCCGAATGCTTCATAAGTTTTGGCCAGGCGGGCAATTGATCCGTGCACCCTCATTTCAAACCCGGCATCACCCAGAATTTTCATCGCCTCTTGAGACTTGCCGAGGACATAGCCAATCACCACGGGTACGAAACCATCCTCAATACTCCGCTCGACAAAAGAGATTAGCTGCTCCTCAATTTGCTTCCTTGACGGGAACTTATAAATTGGTCTGCCAAAAGTGCACTCCATAATCAAGATATCACTTCCCGGAATCTTAATAGGTTCGGCAGCAGCACTCTCCCCCATGTTGAAGTCACCGGAATAGAGTAGCCGCAACCCGTTTACTTCGACAAGCGTTTGTGCAGATCCGAGTATATGTCCGGCCGGGAAAAGGGTTATCTTACAACCATCGAATTCGTAAGGTTCTTCGTAATTCAATTTCACCGATCCGGTTTTACCAATCCTTTGTTTCAAGAAGCAAAGCGTTTCCGGGGTAGCGACCACTCTCTGGTGTTTTTTTGCGTGATCAAGATGGGCATGAGAAACACAGCAGAATTCCACAGAGCGATGAGCGTCGAGCCAAAGTTGTGAACCGATTATTTTTATACCTTTATCGTAGCGAAATATCATGCCTATTTTTTACTCGCAGTTTCACGAATATACAATCTTGCAGGAAGAAGTTCAAGGTTGAAATAAAGGAGACAACGGGGAGACCTGAATATGCTGAAATTTCTATTTCAAGCTCTCGAAAAATGGAAGTTATACTGGACTAAGCCGCTAATTTGAAATTTCCGGTTCATTCAAAAGCTCATAGATTTTTGCCTGTAAATTCTCACCACGGAGATCTTTGTAGCGAATCACGCCTTCACGATCTAACAAAAAGTTTTTAGGGAGCGCCGAAATCTGATAATCGGTAACAAGAGCCATGTCCCAACCCTGGCTATCGGATATTTGCGGCCAGAGAATCTCGTGCTTGGCGAGAAACTCTCGTAAATAATCTACATCATAATCAAGACTCATCCCGATGATCTCAAATCCGCGAGCTTGATATTTGTTATAATTTATTTTCAAATTATTCATTTCATTTTCCCACGGTTTGCACCATGTTGCCCAAAAATCTATTAAAACAACTTTGTTCCTCAAATTAGCTAAATCAATCATCTGGCCGTTGATATCGGAAGTTTGGAAAGAAGGAGGGCGGAAACCGGGCTGCAAAATTGCTTTGGACAAAGTAATCGTGTCCGATTTTACAAAGACTACCTGGTCACCGGAAGGTGAAATACTTTTGATCTTGTAACTAAGGTTATTAATGCTAAAAGAGGCTCTGAGATCAAAATATTCAGGGGAATTTGTATCGCCATCCAAAGTCCCGTCTCGATTGATGTCGATAACGAAAGCGCCACTCTCCCATTCGTCGAAAAGGCCATTCAGGTCGTCGTCGAAGAGCCCGACTTTATAAGTTGAATCCCCCAGGGTAACGAACCCTTTACGATAACCACTACGAAAGGCCACAATGGAATCATGCAGACGGTCTTTATAACGATAAAAAGTGACTGGATAGGGAACGGCTCTTTCAGGGCCGTCTTTATAATTCACGTCAACTAATGTTTCTTTAGTCCAATAGTTACTTTTGTCATCATCCCAATCGTAGTCTTCGTCATCGGTTAAATCCTCGTTATTGTTTCTATCGATAAACAGAAAACTCTCACCTTTGCCAGGGGCTTCATCCAATGCGATGGTAATCAAAGAATCGGTGCCGTTGCCAATGACCAGTGCACCAAACTTTGGATGCGGAAATGTGAATTCAGGCAACTTAATATTTGATTCAAGGGGATGCTCCTGTAATCTTATGCGTTTCGGATTATAATAATTGACAATCGACATGGCGTCAGATTCCATCGCCAATTGTGCTTTATATTCTTTTGGCTTTGACAGAGCAAACCAGAGGATAAAAGTTAGAACTGCTATTGAAACAGCAGTTAGTGGCAGGTATTTTTTTAGGATATCTTTATTGATCTTTGTCATTTGTTCTAAGGCTTAATTTACGCTTTCAATGCGTGCACAATCTCAGTGACCATCTTCTTGGCATCGGCGAATAACATCATAGTTTTGTCGTCGTAAAAAAGTTCATTGTCTTCGCCGGCAAAACCAACGGAAAGGCTGCGCTTGACAATCATGACCGTGCGCGCTTTATCGACGTTTAAAATCGGCATGCCGTAAAGAGCGCTTTCTTTTTTGTGGCGCGCCGCCGGGTTGATAATGTCGTTTGCGCCAATAACCAGCGCGACATCCGTGTTCTTGAAGTCGTCGTTAATGGCATCCATTTCATAGAGCAGATCGTATGAGACGCTCGCTTCTGCCAGCAGAACATTCATATGCCCCGGCATTCGGCCGGCCACCGGGTGAATGGCATAACGAACTTGGATATTTCTTTCCATAAGGATCTCGGTCATCTCCTGCAGAATGTGCTGGGCTTGCGCCACTGCCAGACCATACCCCGGTATGATAATGACGGACTGTGCGTTATCCAGCATCATCACAGCATCCTCGGCTGTATAACGTGTCACTTGTTTTTGCTCGGTGCTTCCGGAAGCGGAGCCGCCGTCGCTGCCGACTGCGGCAAACAGAACGTTGCCAAGGGAGCGGTTCATAGCCACACACATGATGTTGGTTAAAATAAGACCGGAGGCTCCCACCAAAGCGCCGCTTATAATGAGAATGTTGTTCGAAATCACGAAGCCGGTTGCCGCCGCTGCCAATCCAGAATAGGAGTTTAGCAGGGAAATGACGACCGGCATATCCGCGCCACCAATTGGAATGACCGATGTAATGCCCAGAACGGCTGCCAATGCCAATATTCCTATGAGCATCTTCCAGTTTGATGGATCGAGGACAAGCATAATCGCGAATACCAGAACCATTGCTACTATCAAGCCGTTAATGACATGCTGACCGCGGTAAGTTATGGGCGCACCTTTCATGATGCCCTTCAACTTTGCAAATGCGATCAGACTCCCGCTTAAGGTCACCGTTCCAATCAGCACGCTTAAACAAATCGTCGCCACAATGCTAATTTGTAAATCGCCGTTGCCGCGAAAAAACTCTGCCGAAGCAACAAGCGCAGAGGCGGCCCCGCCAAGACCGTTGAATAAAGCTACCATTTCCGGCATTTGGGTCATTTGAATTTTTTTTGCTACGACAGCCCCGATGGCTGAGCCGATAATTAGTCCCGTAAAAATAAAAGTGAAACTCAGAATCTGCTGATCCAGTAAAGTCACGACCACAGCCAGCAGCATCGCCAGCATCGCCAGCAAATTTCCGCGCCGGGCCGTTTTTGCCGAGCCGAGGTTTTTTAAGCCCAAAATAAATAGAACCGCGCAAAGCAGGTAAACCCAATTCGCTATCGAGGTCATTTAACCGATTCCCCTTCCCTGTTTTTTTTCTTGTCTTTCTTAAACATTCCGAGCATGCGATCAGTGACCATAAAACCGCCCACAACGTTAATTGTTGCAAAAATAACCGCCAGCAATCCAAGGATTGCGGATAAACGCGACTCACCTGCGCCTGCACTGAGCAGAGCGCCAACGACGGTAATTCCGGAAATTGCATTTGATCCGGACATTAATGGCGTATGCAAAAGCGGCGGCACCTTCGTAATAAGTTCAATCCCCACAAAAACCGCCAAAACAAAAACATAAACCGAAATCAGGATACCTTCGGACATCGATCAATTCTCCTTTCCGAAATTCTTTTTTACCATCTCGTTGATCACTTGACCGTTATGGGTCATACACGTGGCCCTGGTAATTTCATCTTCAAGATCAAACTGTCCATTTCCCGAACTGACAAGATGTTTAAATAAATTTATGATATTTTTTGAGTGCATCTGGCTGGCATGGACGGGGACGCTGCGCGCCAAATTTACAGCACCGACAATGGTGACGCCATGTTTTTTGATTGTTTTATTGGCTTCGGATAAGCTGCAGTTCCCGCCTTCGGCAGCAGCTAGATCGACAATGACGGAGCCGGGCCTCAACATTTTTACCATTTCCTCAGTAATCAGCACTGGCGACTCTTTACCAAATACCTGGGCTGTTGTAATTATCGCATCGACTTTTGTCAACCGGGCCGTAATGGCTTCGCGTTCACGTTCAAGAAACTCATCGGATTGCTCTCTTGCATAGCCGCTTTCAGTCTCGGCATCTTCCGGATGCTCCATATCAATAAAAAATACACCCAGACTTGCGACCTGTTCCCTTACTGCCGGACGAGGATCGAACGCCTCAACTTTAGCGCCAAGACGTTTGGCGGTGGCAATTGCTTGCAGACCCGCGACGCCAGCGCCAAGCACAAGAACCGTTGCCGGCGGCACGGTTCCGGCGGCTGTCATAAGCAGAGGAAAAAATTTACCGAGATGAAAGGCCGCGATCAGAACTGCTTTATATCCTGCCACCGTTGACATCGAACTGAGAATGTCCATACTTTGAGCTCGGGTAATTCTGGGTAAATACTCCATCGCAAAACAACTGATTTTTCGCTCAAGCAATTTTGGAACGAGGTCAGAATGAGTTCCGGGTGGCAGAGACCCGATGAGTATTTTGCCTTCATTTAATAGATCAATCTCATGTTTGCCAAGAGTTTGATTTTTCTCCGGCGCCTGAAATTTTAAAACAACGTCAGATTTCGCATACAACTCTTTTGCGGTTTTTAGAATAGCTGCACCGGCCTTCTCATATTGAGGGTCTGCGAAAGAGGCTCTCGAACCGGCCTCAGTTTCAACAAATACTTCGTGTTCATCTTGAGTTAACAGAGGAATCATGGAAGGAACCACCGCCACACGGGCTTCTCCATCCTGAATTTCCTTAGGTATACCAATTTTCAATGTTTTCTCCTGCAAAGTAAAATCAAAAGAGAAAAATATAAGTAATTATTCTAAGAAACACAAGAAGTTGAATCATCATTTTTATCAAATTTCATTAATATCTAGCCTTGAATTTCCACAAGTAAACCTATCTCTCGCAAAACACCCACAACTTTATTACAATCCACAAACTCACCGGCATATGCAATCGCTTTGCCATTAAAATGTGCCTGCATAGAGATTCGTGTCGCTTCCTGCTCCGAACACCCGGTTGCCTTTTGCACCTGTAAAATAACCTCGTCGAAACTATGGATATTATCGTTATAAAGAACGACCTTCCAGGGACGCTTTATTTCCGGCTTTCTCGATGCCCTTTTCCTTTTCTTGGGTTGCGTTTCGACCGTCATCTCAAGCTCTCAAGTAAAGCTTCTAAAATTCTCTTATTCGCTTTCGGAAAAGCATATTCGGTCATTTCTTGCGGGTACACCCATTTCCAATCAATTGCTTTTTTGGGGGTTGGTTTTCCTTGCAAAAGTTTGCATTGAAAAGAATGCAGCGTTATTTTTAAATGAGTATAAGCATGTTTAACGGTTAAAAAGTGCTTCTTCACCTTGATTCGAATAGCCAACTCTTCCCGAATTTCTCGTTCCAAACATTCTTCGAGAGTTTCGCCGTCTTCTTGTTTACCTCCCGGAAATTCCCAGAGGCCACCCAAAAGGCCGTTCTCCGGTCTCTGGTCAATAAAAATTCTCCCTCTGTGCCAAATAATTCCGACGACCACATCGTAATGCGGTGTTTCTTTCTTGGGTGTTTTTGTTGGTAAAACGGAGGGGTCGGCAATTTCCTGATAAGCTTTGCAAAAACTACTCACCGGACACTTTGCACATTTTGGGCTTTGCGGTGTACAAATCAGCGCACCCAATTCCATCATCGCCTGATTGAAATCGCTTGCCTGACCTTGCGGCAGCAACTTTTTTGCGGCATTGGCAAACTTGTTTTTATTTTTGATGAGCGGTTCTTCTATTCTCAAAACGCGCGACAAAACACGTGCAACGTTTCCATCAACTACGGGAACATTTTCATTAAACGCAATACTTGCCACCGCAGCTGCGGTATAAGGCCCAATACCGGGAATCTTAATCAATTCATCGTAGCGGCCCGGTATTTTGCCTTGGTGTTTCTTTGCAATGATTTGAGCGGCTTTCAGCAGATTGCGTGCTCTGGCGTAGTACCCCATACCTTCCCATATTTTGAGAATCAGAGAAAGTTCAGCATTTGCCAGCGTCTTGAGACTGGGAAAAGCCCGCAAAAATCTCTTGTAATAGGGAAGAACGGTTTCGACCTGAGTTTGCTGGAGCATAATTTCTGAAACCCAAATCTTGTAAGGATCCTGGGTCTTCCGCCACGGCAACTCCCTTTTATTTTGGTCGTACCACTTAATTAATCTTTCGGAAAAAACAGACTTTTTTTTCGTTTCTACTCTCATCCTTTACTTGTATTCATGTAAAATTTTTTGTATATTGTTAACTTCTGAAACAGAAATCACAGGAAGTGACCATGAACCCATATTATTTCACAGAAAAAGGCTTCCAAAAACTAAAAGAAGAAATCGATAAACTGGAAAGGTTTATCAAACAGGATATTGCCAAAGAAATTGGTACGGCACGCGAGCACGGCGATCTCAAGGAGAACGCCGAGTACGCGGCGGCCAAAAACAAGCAAGCCAACTACATGGCCAAACTCGGTCAGCTTCAGGAGCGGTTTTCAAATGCCCGTATTATTCGTAAAGAAGATTTACCTCCGGACACCATCTCGCTTGGGAAGCATGTCAAAATTCGCGAAGTCGGTTCCAGCGAAGTGGACGAATACACCATTCTCGGCGAAGGTGAAACCGATATCGACAAAGGAATTATCAGTTACCAATCACCCTTGGCGAAAGCGCTTATCAACCACAAAAAAGGCGACGTCGTGGAAGCGCAACTGCCTGTTGGCATAAAAAAATACGAAATTTTAGAAATTGACTTTTTTGAGGAAGACTAATCCTCACCCATCAACTAAATCCTCTTTTCTGCTTTCTTTTCTTTTTATTAATTTTAATTTTTTCACTGGCTCGTGCAATCGTTTGGCGCAAAAGTTTATTTTGTTCCGTGACAGCACGGGTTTCTAAATACTTGAGCGCACTGTCCTTGCCAAAGCACCCTAATATATAAATTCCTTCCCACTGATCAAATTCTTTCTCGCGCTCGGCAAGCAGAATTAAAGCGCGATCTGAATATTCTTTAAAAGATTGCAAATAGCCGGTTTGCAGCTCATGAATCTTTCTTGCCAGCAAACTTCTGGTAAAGGCGTCATCTGTGGCCGTGCATAACTTTCCCAGAAATGGAATTAATTGCGTACTTGAGGACTTCTTGCACAACACTCTGATTTGGTGATTAAGCCAGAGTTCGTCGTTGGGATGCTTAATGTTGAGTTCGTTGAAACCACCCAAAATAATGTCATGAAAATAATCCGTGACGCTCAGAGATAGCTTTACCCGCGAGCCTTTGGTTCTCTTCTCTCTCTTTTTAAGTTTCTGGAAAATGGACGTCATTTAAACGATTGGCTTGTTATAATTCAAATTTCAACGGATAATCAACCGTGATTTGTGGCGGCGAAATCTTAGCTTGATAAACTAAGACCTCAACGCCGTTCTCTTGTGCCTTGCGAAGTGTTTCTGAATAAACGAGATCGATGTGTGCCGCGGGTTTGAACAACTGGCAGTCTTCACGGCTGACCAAAAAACACATGACCGCGCGGTGGCCTTTCCGGACAACTTTCATCAGTTCGTTTAAGTGTTTTGTCCCCCGTTGAGTTATAGAGTCCGGAAACAAGGCGATGATATTTTCTGCCAGCGTTACATTCTTAACTTCGACAAAACACTGGTCACTTTCTTTTCGGAGCAAGAAGTCAAAGCGAGTGTGATCTCCCCAAACGGCTTCCGGCCTGATTTCTGAGTAGCCGATGAGCTCAGGAATTTGGTTTTTCAACAAAGCCTCGTGAATCACCCGGTTGGTATTTGCCGTATTCACAACCACCCAAGTTTCACCAATTTTGATCAACTCCCAACTAAACGGGAATTTGCGTTTTGGATCTTGACTCTTTGAAACCAGAACTTGGCTGCCATTCTGCAAAAGTCCAATCATACTTCCGGGATTTGCACAATGTGCGGTAATTATTTCGCCGGTTTCAAGCTCGATGTCAGCGAGAAAGCGCTTGTACCTTTGGATCAGTTTTCCGGAAAAAAGAGGCTCAGGCAGGATCAATTGATAATTTGAATTTTAATGTAAAGCAAATGGCCTCATTTGCGATCATCTCCATTGAGACAAATTGAGTTACAACTTTTTAAAAAACTTAACCGCTTTCAAATCTCGCAAGCCCTCAATGTGGTACTTTAAATAAGCTGCTATAAAACCGTCCACTTGCTGACATGAAGGCTCGGAGATCAATAGTCCATTTAAACTCGCAAACGAATCCCGCTGGAACGAGCGCAGTGCATGGAAAGAATCAGCAGATAAAATCATTCCCGCTGCTTGCTTGCGACAGGCCTCACAAATAAAGCTGCCCTGAGTGATGTCAAAAGCAACTCCTCCCTGTTTTTGATTTTTGCATTTGGAGCAGGTGGTGAAGTCAGGTCTGATTCCCAAAATATTAAGTAACTTTACTTGAAACGCCCGCAACACATTCATGGGATTTTCATTTTGGTTTATTGCTTTGAGGGCTTCTAAATGCAGCTTAAATAGACTCGGATTTGGTTCTATACCAATTTCAAGATTATTTACCAGTTCACACACCGCCATTGCCAAGGCAGTTTTCTCCACGCTCCGTTTGATGTTGGCAAAAAACTCGACAATATCCGCCTGACTTAAAAGCTGAATTTCGCGGGTCTCTTTTTCATAAAAGACGATGGAAATATAATTGAGCAGTTCCAGGCTGCCACCGAATTTACTTCTCATACTGCGCGCGCCCTTGGCAATGACTGTGAGTTTGCCAAACGCACGAGTGTAAAGCGTCAAAATTTTGCTGGTTTCGCCCTGACGCAGACTTTTTAGGACGATAGCCTCTGTTTTTTTGAGCGGCATTGTCGTTGGTTACAAAAGTAGTGAGTGAATTAGCAGGTTGGATTCGATTTCTTATTCTCCTTGTAGAATATAAAAAATATTATTAAATAATAAAAGAATTACCGAAAAAATTACCGAGACACAGTGACTATGATCTTCTTAGCCAGAGAGTTCCAATAATAATTGAAAACTAAGAAGGAATAAAAATGCGTAAGCCGATGTCTAAACGAAAAACCAAAATCAGATCGAAAAACAACAAAGGAGGAATTACTCACATGAAGACAACTTTAGGCTTCTTTCTCATAATTTCTTTAGCAGTGTTTGTTGTGTATTGCTCAAGTGACAACAGCGTGTCAGACGAAAATAAAAACGCTGAACTGCCCGATGTGTTCAGCCGCTTTGTGAATGAGGTGAACATATTTGTCGATGGCCAGTCAGTTGTTTTGGAATCAAAGGGCGTCCCGAATCACTCAAGTCCCTATTGGGGGGTCGGCAACGCAAATTATGAAGCCCCTCATGCCGGCATGGTGGTCAATCCGAATAGTATTGCAGAGCAGAACCTAGTGTTCAGGATACCGCTTCAACCCCGAAATAGCAGCAAGTATTTCTAATACACCGCTCGGGCCAATCAGAATTAGTGTAAATGGTGTTGCCTTATTCAATCAATTTGCCGGCCCGAGCCAGCCGCTGGAAAATGAAATTGCCACATTCGACCGTTACCACGGACATCCGCAACAAACCGGCCAGTATCATTACCACATCGAACCCCTCTTCTTCAGCAATGATGATAATTCGTTAGTGGGATTCTTACTCGATGGCTTTCCGGTTTACGGACAGAAAGATAGGGATGGTACCTACCCGACGGATTTGGATGATGCGAACGGGCACGTTGGGGTGACACTGGATTATTCTGAAGGGATTTATCATTATCACATTACATCGGACGAGCCGTATATTTCCGGGGGATTTCGAGGAACCTCGGGTACGGTATCACAATAATTTTTTGTTGGATAACTTTAATTATTCGGTGAAACAAGATTATTAAAATGTTCAAAAAAACGCTGATTCTTACTTTGCTTTCGCTTTTGGGTTCCTGTGCTTTTAGGTCCACAGATGATGTTCATGAATTGAAAATTCCTGATCTAAAGATTGATGCTACCGATCCATCCCTAGCAAGGATTGGCGGCACTCTCTATCAAAATGGCGATGCATTTTCAGGTAAGTTGACAGAGATTTATACAGATGGCCAATTAAAATCACTTACAGAGTATTGCAATGGCAAGAAAAATGGGAAATCCGAATCATGGTATTCTGATGGCCAAAAACGGTCCGTGAAATTCTATAAAGGCGGTCATAAGGAAGGCGAACATAAAGGGTGGTGGCCTAACGGAGAGCTCAAATTTACTTATCATTTTGTCAAGGGTTTGCACCACGGCAAATTTCTCGAGTGGTACGACAAGGGACAATCAGCCAAGATCTTCAATTATGAAAAAGGCAAAGAAGTCGGTGAGCAAAAAGCCTGGCGGGCAAACGGCAAACTATACATCAATCTGGTTATTAAAAACGGAAAAAGGTATGGGCTATTTAAATCAAAACTATGTTTTACAGTCAAGGCAGGCGAGGCGCAAACCAGTGCCGGTGATTAATCTGCTCATTGGTTTTTTGATGGTGTGCTTCTCTCGCTGTACGATACCGAATGACAATACTTTACCTTTTTATGTCGACGCGAATTTTACTCCCCGATGGATCAGCACAGACTCAAAAGAATACAAAAAAATTCATACTATAGCGCCCTTTACTTTTATTAATCAAAATGGTATGACAATTGATGAAACAGATTTTAACGATAAAATTTATGTTGCTGACTTCTTTTTTACAAGCTGTGGTGGAATTTGTCCCAAAATGACGAGCAATATGGCTAAAATTCAGGAAGCGTTCAAAGGTGATGATAAAGTTTTATTCCTTTCTCATTCAGTAACGCCTGAAAAGGATTCAGTTGCGGTTCTTAGAGAATATGCCAGAAGCGTCGGCGCTATTAGTGGTAAATGGCATTTCGTAACCGGCCCTAAAGAGGCCATCTACACCATCGCCCGAAAATCTTACTTCGCTGACGAGGATCTCGGCCAACCCGTCAACGACAGTAATTTTCTGCACTCGAAAAACCTCATTCTAGTTGACAAAAAGAGAAGAATTCGAGGGGTTTATAAAGGGACGATGCCTCTGGATGTAAAGCGTTTGATTGCGGACATTTCGATCTTGAAACTAGAGTACCAACAATAGGTTTGCCTTAAATATACTGTAAAGACGCCGTTACCAATCCAAGATAAATCGCCAACCCAATAATATCGTTAAAGGTGGTAATCAGCGGTCCGGCGGCAATAGCCGGATCCACACCGACTCTTCTTAAAATCAACGGGATACTGGCCCCAAGGATTGAAGCGTTTATAATAACTGCAAGCATGGAGAGCGCGAGGACAAGACCGAATGAGGGGTTATAAAAAATGGCAATGATGCCAAACAGCAAGAGTCCGCAAACCATGCCGTTCACAAGCGAAACTCTAATTTCTCGGCTGAGTCTTTTGAATGTATCATCGGGACTGAGCTCTCCTAAAGCGATACCTCTCACGACAATGGTTGCTGCCTGAATTCCTGAGTTACCACCCATGGCCATCATCATCGGAATGAAAAATATAGCTAAGAAAATATCCTTTAAAGAAGCTTCGAACTGAAAGAGCACCAACGCGGCTATTAACTGACCCACAAATCCAACCAGCAGCCAGGGCAGGCGACCGAAGGAAATCTTAAACACAGACGTTTCGCGGATTTCTTCTTCATCTGCGATACCCGCCATCTTTTGCATATCTTCCGAAGCTTCCTCTTCGATGACTTCAACAATATCATCGACGGTAATCCGGCCAACCAATCTCCCGAGTTCATCTACCACCGGTATTGAAACGAGATTGTAGCGACGGAAAATATTTGCTACTTCCTCCTGATCCATTTCTGTCGGCACGCTGATAACGTCTGCGATCAATACATCTTTAAGTTTTTGGCTGGCTTGGGCGACAATCAAATTTTTCAAAGGCAAAAACCCAACCAGCATACCTTCTTTATCGACTACATAAACATTATATACTTCAGGCACGTCTTCGGCTTTGGCACGAATCTCTTCGATGGCTTCGTCGACTGTGGTCTCTTCAGGCATGGACACATACTCCAAAGCCATGATTCCGCCGGCGGTATCCTCCTCATGCTGGAGAAGCTCCTTAACCTCCTCTGAGCCTTCTTCATCAATAGCGTCCAGAACTTTTTCTGCGATTTCATCTGGCAGTTCCGCCACCAAATCCGTCGCGTCATCCGATTCCATCTCATCGACGATTTCGGAAATGCGTTCGTGCTGAAGTTCGGAGACCAACTTTTCTCTGCTGACGTCGTCCAGTTCCACAATCACATCGGAAGCAGTATCGGCATCGAGCAGGCCGAAGACATATTTCTCATTCTCCTCGGACAGATTGCCGAGAATTTGAGCAACATCAGCAGGATAGTTACCGACCAGGATGTTGAGAATCATCCGGCTATTTTTTTCAGACGCCAGATACTCAATGTCTTCGATGATATTTTTTAAATCTAAATCTTCCATAACTTACTGATTTGATTACTCAATTCCACAAACTCGTGCACACTTAATTCTTCCGGTCGTTTTTCTAAATTAAAATTGATTTTTTTCGAATACTCAAAGAACCCAGGTATTTGTTGCAGGGATTTTCGGAGCATTTTTCGGCGTTGCTGAAATGTCAGATGAATCACTTTATCCAGCACCTCTTCGCTCACAACACCAACGTCTGCCGGTTGCGTAAAGTCCCACTTGATGACAGAAGAATCAACCTGCGGTTTCGGTTTAAAAACATTTCTGGAAATATGGAACAAAATTTTCGGTTTTGAATAAAGCTGACTGAAAACCGAAAGAATACCGTAATCTTTACCGCCTGGATTGGCCACAATTCTTTCCGCCACTTCCCTCTGAATCATCAGAGTCATATCAGAGGCGAATTGCCGAATCTGAAAAATCTTGAAAATGACCGGACTGGTGATATGGAAGGGAATATTTCCCAAAAATCTGACGAGAACTTCCTCCTCGAGATAATTTCGTAACTCTGTTTTTAAAAAATCACCCTGAATAAGCGTAAAATTTTTAGAGCTTCGGAACCGGCCTCGTAGGCTTTCACACAGTTTTGCATCAATTTCAATTGCAATGACTTTGCGGGCTTGGCTGATAATGTATTTAGTCAAAACCCCAAAGCCGGGACCGATTTCGATAATAACGTCTTGCGGATTTGGGGTTAGTTTTTCGATGATCTTGCGGGCGATATTTTCGTCCACCAAAAAATTCTGCCCGAGGCTTTTCTTGGGACGAAATGTCAGCTGGTTCATTCCATTGCCCGCTCACCCAATCCAAACAATCGTTTTGCATTCGAAGTTGTTATTTCGGTTATTTTCGTAAATGTAACTTTCTTTATTTCAGCCAGTTTTTGTGCGATGTAAATGACATGTGCCGGCTCGTTTCGGCGGCCACGTTTTGGTTCGGGAGCAAGAAACGGGCAGTCGGTCTCTAAAAGTAATTTATCTAAAGGAACCATTTCCGCCACTTCCGGAAGCCGCGATTTCCTAAAAGTCAGATTACCGGTAAATGAAATGTGAAACCCCAAATCCATGACTTCTTCGGCCGTTTTTTTGTCATCTGAAAAACAGTGAAAAACACCGCTTAGTCCTTCAGTGCCCTCCGATTTCAAGATATGGATAATTTTACGACCGGCGTCGCGATTGTGAATAATGATTGGCAGGCCAACCTCTTTTGCCAGCCAGATTTGTTCGCGAAACGCTCGTTCCTGAACTTTAACAGGACAGCGATCCCAATGCAAGTCCATGCCGATCTCGCCGATTGCCACGACCTTTTGATGGCGAGATAATTCTCTCAGCTCGCCTAAACTGCTACTGTCCAGTTTCGTGGCGTCGTTGGGATGAATGCCAATCGTCGCAAACAGACCCTCGTATTTTTCTGCCAATTCAATGCATTGCGTGCTGGTCTCAAGATCCACAGCAATGTTGATGATTTTCTTGACACCTGCTTCAGATGCCCCTTTAATCACTTCGTCGCGGTCTTCGTCAAACTGTTCGAAATAGAGATGGGCGTGAGTTTCAATTAGCATGTTTTCTTACCCATGTAATATTTGACACGGATAACACAGATTGAAACGGATTTTCGCAATAGATCAAGAAAATCGTGAACATCTGTTAATCTTCATTGTCTGTGTTCCACTTAAAACATCACCGAATCTTCGCCCCGGTCCCAATCTCCTTGTCCACGGTTATCAAACTCAACTCCCCGGAATCATTTTCAGCGGCCAGCAGCATTCCTTGAGACTCTAGACCGCGAATTTTAGCAGGCTGTAAATTAGCGACTACAATCACTAATTTCCCGATCATCGACTCGGGCGCCAAAAACTCAGCCATGCCGGCAATGATTTGCCTTTTTTCTTCGCCAATCTCGACCTCCAGTCGCAACAGTTTGTCAGTGTTTTCAACGCGTTCGGCGGTTAAGACTCTTGCCACCCTGAGGTCGATGTTTTTAAACTGAGCAAATGAAATCAGGCTGCTCTTTTCTTCTGACACTTTTCCCTCTCCTTTTCCGACGGTCTGGGATTTCGCCTTGAGTTTTTCAACTTCAGCTGCAATAACTTTATCTTCAATTTTTGAAATCAGTATCTCTGGTTTGGCGAGTTGATGGCCTGCCGGAATAAACTCTTTGCCAGCAGCAAACCAGTTTTGTCCGTGAATGTCACCTTCCTGATTTAAAAGCGCCCAGAGTTTCTCCGCAGAAAACGGCAGGAAAGGCTCCATTAAAATTGCCAACGTTTTCGAAACCTGCACACAGATGTTCAGAGTTGCGCCACACAATTCAGAATCTTCTTTTACTGTCCGCCACGGTTCTTTGTCATTGAAATATTTGTTGGCGTCGCGAGCGACATTCATAAACGCTTTAAGTGCCTGTTTTACCCTGAACCGTTCGAGTTGATCGCCGACTTTCTTCGGGGCTTCGGAGATTTGCTTCAGGATCCAATAGTCCAACTCATCGTGCTGCTTTTGTTGCGGAACACGACCGTCAAAGTGTTTGTCGATAAACGTCAGCGAACGATTGATGAAATTACCCAAAATCCCCACCAGCTCGCTGTTGTTTCGGGTTTGGAAATCTTTCCAGGAAAAATCTGAATCCTTTGTTTCCGGCGCAATCGAAGCCAGACAGTACCGCATCGAATCAGGTGGAAAGTTTTCAAGATAATCTTCCAGCCAAACTGCATAATCCCGGCTGGTTGAGACTTTGTCGCCTTGGATGTTCAAAAACTCATTCGCCGGCACACTATCCGGCAGGGTATACCCTTTTTTAGCCATTAAAATTGCGGGAAACATAATTGCGTGAAAAGTAATATTGTCCTTGCCAATAAAGTGCACGAGTTTGCAATTTTCGTTTTGCCAATAATCCCGCCAGCGGTCGGGCTCGCCGATTTTCTGTGCCCACTCTTTTGTAGAGGAGATGTATCCCAAAACCGCCTCAAACCAGACGTACAGAACTTTATCCCTAGCTTCTTCCAGCGGCACTTTAACGCCCCATTGCAAATCCCGGGTGATGGCCCGATCTTTCAAACCCTGCTTGAGCCAGCCGTAGCAGTAATTTTTGACATTTTGCTTCCACTCCGGATGGGAATCGAGGTATTTTTTTAACCCTTCCTGGAAATCACCCAAAGGAAAATACCAATGAAAAGTCTCCTTCAGCACCGGAGTCTTGCCGGTGATCTTGCTTTTTGGATCAATCAACTCGGTTTGATTGAAATCGCTGCCACATTTTTCGCACTGGTCGCCGCGAGCTTCCGGGAATTGGCAATTCGGGCAAGTTCCTTCCACGTAGCGATCGGGGAGAAACATTCTGGCCGCTTCATCATAAAACTGCTTCTCCTTTTTCTTTTTTAAAATCCCTTTTTGATAAAAATCAGAAAAGAATTCCTGCCCGGTTTCATGATGAATCGGCAGCGACGTTCGGGAATAATTGTCGAAGCTTATACCGAAGCACTCGAAACTTCTCTTGTTCAGCTCATGAAACCGATCAATGATTTGCTTTGGTTGAACGCCGTCCTGTTCGGCACGAATGGTGATCGCGACCCCGTGTTCGTCTGAGCCACAAATATAGACGACATCGTTTCCTTTCAGACGCTGGTAGCGGACATAAATATCGGCTGGCAGATAGGCTCCGGCGAGGTGACCGATGTGCAAGGGACCGTTTGCATATGGAAGTGCACTGGTTACGAGAATTTTTTCTTTTTTAATTTCTTTACTCAATTCAACTTCTCTAAATTACCGTGTTCATGGCCGCAATCGTTTTCGCATTTATAAATTTTGGTTTTGATATACTCCAGAGAAAATGTTTCAGTAGTCTCATCTGGATAAAGTACTAAAACTTTTTCACCAAAAATGTCGATGTTTGAGACAATCCCTTCCCCCTTTTCAGTAACAATTGGCTTGGCCAATTCAGGGTATTGCTTTATGGCTTGATTGTAAAAATCGAGTTCGTACATCAAGCAGCATTTCAAACGACCGCACACGCCAGCCAAACGAGAAGGATTTAATGACATATTCTGGTCTTTGGCAGCCTGCGTGGTGACGGGGGTAAATTCCCGAATCCACGATGAACAACACAATTTTTGGCCGCAGACGCCATATCCCCCCAATCGGCGCGCTTCATCTCTCACACCTATTTGCCGGAATTCCACCCGGGTTTTGTAAATCGCAGCGACATCTTTTACCAACTTTCGAAAGTCCACACGGTTGTCCGAGGTAAAATAAAAGGTGATTTTTTTGCCGTCAAACTGGTACTCACAGTCAACCAATTTCATGTCGAGCTTGTGCTTCTTTAATTTCTCCTTACAAATTTGAACGGCTTTTTCCTCCTGCTGCTGATTTTGCTCATGTTTTTCCAAATCTGCTTGATGTGATTTGCGAATTATTTTTTTCAGCTTACCTTTACCGGCTTTTTTTGCCAACAGAGAACTTATATGATTAATTCGACCTAAATCGATTCCTTTATCCGCTTGCACGATGGCGTAGTCCCCAACCTTAAATGGAATTTGTTGTGGATTCGTAAAAATTATCCGACGCTGTCCCTTAAATTTTAATTCAACAAGATCGCTCTGCATAAGTTATCTCCTCACAAAGGTTCTTAATTTATTCAATAACACAATCAGTATTAAATTGATTTGCACATTGCGATTCATCTGTTCCAAAGACTCTTCGATTGCGATCACAGCACTCTGCAAATCCGCATTTGGAAACTTCTGAGTGAAATTGTTTAAGGTTTCAAACGCTTCAGCATAAATTAACAATTCCTGATTTGATTCGCCGGTTTCTCTAAAAACCAAGGCGTCTCTAAACCAAATCAACAGTAAAGACAGTAGGTCTTTTACTTTTTTTAAGTCCCGTTGGCAAGCTTTCAACAGCTCATCGACATATAAAATCTGGGTAAATTCGCTTTGGACGCTCTTTCTGAAAAATTCCAGCGACTGATTTTGCATCTCCTGAATGTTATCATCCAAAAGTTCGACTGCCCGCCGGTAGCTTCCTGAAGCCAAACGAGAAGTTAATCTCGACTTCTCCTGCTCAATATTGTAATTCTCAATTATAGCCTGCTCAATTTCCGTCGCTTTCAAAGGTTCAAACTTAATGATCTGACACCTTGAACTTATCGTCGGAAGCAGCAGGTTTGGCCTTGAAGAAATCATAAGCAAATACATTTTCTCCGGCGGTTCTTCCAGGATTTTGAGAACTGAGTTGGCAGCTTCTTCAGACATTCTCTCCGCGTCGACAATGATGGCGATTCGTCCCCGGCCTTCAAAAGATTTGTAAGAAGATTGCCGGCGTAACTCCCGGATCTTATCAATCGAAATCATCGGGTTGGCCCACAACTCAGCCCTCAGGTAAGGATTGGCGGCCACACTTTCAAGAATTTGTACTCGCTTCGCTTCATTAACTTTTTCTTTAGCCTTGTCTTTAATTATCGCGGGTGCCGGGAAAATAAAATGCAAATCCGGATAGCTCAGTTTAGAAACCCGCATGCAGTTTGGGCAAGGTTCAGCCGAACAGGCTCCGGATTTTTCACAGAACAAAGCTTTGGCTAATTCCAAAGCCGTCGCTTCTTTACCCACGCCGCGATCGCCAACAAACAAATAGGCATGAGACAGCCGTTGGCTTTTTAAAGCTTTTTCGAAGAAATTCTTAACACGCTGTTGTCCTAATATATTTTCAAAAACCATGAAAAATTATTAAATTACAAATTATAAAAAACTCCAACAACAAAAAACAAACTCCAAAAGGAATGCTATCAAACTTCAAATTATAAAACAATTGAGATTTGGTGCTTGAAACTTGAAATTCACCCAAAGTATCAAGTGCTCTTGGCCAGCCAATTCTCCGGATTCAGCTTGGTCGTTCCCTTCCAAACTTCAAAATGCAGAATCGGCCCTTTTAAGGAACCTGATTCGCCCACGCTGCCAATTACCTGGCCCGATTCAACAGTCTCTAATAAATCCACTAAAATCTCTCCTAAATGCGTGTAAACCGTGTAGTACCCACCATAGTGACTGACGATGACTATATTGCCACGCCCTCTTTGCCAGGTAATTTTAGTGATTTTGCCGCCGGCAACCACCTGCACCGGGCTGCCCTCCGGCGCCTTAATTTCAACCCCGATATTCTCGGTAACGGTTTTTAATTCCGGGTGCTTAACTCTTCCAAACCTGGTCACAATTTGTCCTTCGGTCGGCCAGATCATGCCGCCGCGCAATTCTGAAAATAGAGTTCCAGATTTTGGCAAAGGCATTTGTTTTGGTTCTCCTTCCAGCTTGACAATTAAATGGGTGATCTCCTTCGCGGCATTTTCTTTTTCAGCCAATCTTTGACGAAGCAAATCGGTATTCTTTCGAATTGAAGATAATACTTTTTGTCTTTCGTTCTTCTTGGTTTTTAACTTCGCCTCTTCATTTATTTTATTTCGAAGGAGCTTCTTTTTTTCTTTCAGTTCTATAGTCAGTAGCGACTGATCGCGTGTGATCTTCGTCTGTTTATCTTTGATTTGCAAATAATTCCGGTAATCGTTTTCAGACAACCGTTTCTGATATTCAACCCACAACAAACCGTCGTTAATTGATTTTGCAGTCAACAGCAACTCAACATCCTTAAAACGGCCGTATTTATAAATATAAACCAGTCGCTTGCGAAAAATTTCCTTCAACCGTTCTAGTTCCTGTTGGGTCGTTTTCAGGTTTTTACTGATCTTTGAAATCTGGCTTTCTTTTTTTCTCTCGTCCTTTTTTAGACTGAGGATAAAGCTGTGAGTTAAATCAATATCCAAATCCAGATTAGTCAGTACATATAAAATCGATGTTTCATCCTTTTTATTGGCCTTAATTTCTTTTTGTACAGCACGGATTTCGCTGCGTGTCCTTCGAAGTTTTTCATGATGGCGTTCGGCTCTATTTTGAGCGTTAAGAATCTGAACACCCTGAAAAGAATAAATCGCTAAAAGCCACACTAAAAATTTACAGAACATGTCTCAAAATAATAGAATTTTGCTATAAAATCAACTAAAATCTCAGATGTCGCTGGCATAGGTTTTCTAACTCGCAGCCACTTGCAAATTAGAACAAATATTTATATTTTACCTGAACCCCAAAGGAGCAACTTGACTAAAAAACTATTTACCCCGCAGCTTACTCTCAATTGGCTAACCAGAATCCTATTCTTTATTAGCTTATCCGCATTCTTACCGGCAATGCCGCGTTATATTAGCCAGATAGGCGGCAATTATTCACAAACCGGCATCGTCATGAGCGCGTTTGCTGTAGGCGTGCTTATTTTTCGGCCGCTGGTCGGTAAAAAAGTGGATACCCGCGGCAGAAAAATCGTGCTGATATTCGGAATATTAATTTTTATCATATCACCGGTAATTTATATGTTCGTCACATCTGTTCATTGGCTCATCCCGGTGCGAATATTCCATGGACTGGGTTTGGCGGCATTTGGAACTGCATCGATTACGCTCATCACCGATGCTGCTCCACTGGAAAGCCGGGGAGAAATTCTGGGTTACACTGGAATGGCTAATACAATCGCTTTCGCCTCGGGACCAATTCTAGGATTTTGGGTGTGGGATAATTGGGGATTCAATGTTCTATTTAGTTTTCTTTCCGGCCTGGCTATTCTCTGTTTAATTTGTTCACTCTTTCTCAACGAAACGAAAACAGATTCCTCGGCAGAAAGCAGCGTGAAGTATCTTGAAGCTATCTGGCAAAGGAAAATAATTGTAGCAGCAACGGTTATCATGTTGATCGGTTTGGTTCATGGCGGAGTTATGTTTTACATCCCTTTTTATCTTGAAGATTTTAAAGTAAATATCGGTCTCTTCTTTTCTGTTTATGGAATTTCCGCTTTTCTAATCCGGTTCGTTGTGGGCAAGGCCTCGGATAAAATCGGCCGGGGGCCTATCGTTGTGTTTTCATTAATATTCCTTACCGCTGGTGTTCTTGTGCTGAGCCAGACTACCGGCGTGATTCTCATGTTTACTGCAGCAATGCTCTACGGATTTGGCTTTGGCGCCCAACAGCCGGTCCTGACCGCGCTGGTAGCCGACAGCACCACAGAAGAAACCCGCGGCAAAGTCTTTTCCTTTTACTACGGCGGCTTCGATTTGGGCATTTCAATAACCGGCCTTCTGCTTGGATTTATCGCCGAAAAATTCGGTATTCGAAGCATGTTCATCGTGTGCAGCTTCATCACATTCCTTGCGCTCGTTATTTTTTCTACAATTATCGAAA
>Ga0114950_10000344_pt1 | contig 30814 bp, 23 predicted proteins | sample N075metaG_FD_83503 | JGI IMG/M metagenome (GOLD analysis project Ga0114950, IMG submission 83503) | Deep subsurface microbial communities from Kermadec Trench to uncover new lineages of life (NeLLi) - N075 metaG | ecosystem: Environmental > Aquatic > Marine > Ocean trench > Sediment | place...
GGCGACGCGCCGGTGGCGGCCGACGAGGGCGACGCGCCGGTGGCGGCCGACGAGGGCGACGCGGGCGCCGACTCGGAGGACTCGGCGGGCGCCGGCACGGGCGACCAGCCGGCCGGTGACGACGAGCGCGCCGAAATGGAACAGGAGCTCTTACGACAGGTCGCGGCCGCGCGCATCGAGCTCGAGCACTGGCGCGGCCTGCGCTTCACCATCCCCGTCGAGCCCGAGTTCGTGGACACGGCGCCCGACGAGAAGCTCGGCGGCTGGTACGAGCCGGATACGGGCCGGCTCGTCGTCGTGCTGGGGAAGGGCGCGGGCTTCGCGCGCGGTGCGCAGCTTCACGAGCTGTTCCATGCGCTGCAGGATCAGGCGTGGGACCTGTCCGTGCTGCACGGAACCGCGACGACGACGGACGAGGAGCACGCGCTGCAAGGCTTGATCGAGGGCGAGGCGATGCTCGCCGTATCCGAGCTGCTGGACTACGACTTCGAGCAGCACGCCCGGATCCCGGACGAGGGCGAGGTCGACCGCGCGCGCTTCGAGAAGATCTTCCATTACGGCATGGGCCTGCGCTTCGTGCGCGCGCTGCGCGACGCCGAGCCGGGCGGGTGGGCCGCCGTGAATCGAGCGTGGGGCCGACCCCCGCGCTCGACGGCCGAGCTGTTCCATCCCGAGCGCTATCCCGCGGAGATGATTCCGTTCGCGCCCTCCGAGCGCGACGGCGTCGTCGAAACCGATGTTCGCGGCGAGTTCGAGCTACGTTGGCTGCTCGTTCAGGAGCCGGTGACGCGCGCGCTCGCCGCGGCCCTCGGCGCGGCCCTCGTCGCGGACGTGTGGCAGCTCGTCGAGGTCGCGGGCGGCGGTCGCCGCGAGGTCTGGCGCCTGCGGTTCGCGGGTGAGCGCGCGGCGCAGCGGTTCATCGAAGAGGGCGAGCCGGCGTGGCGGCGCGAGGGTTGGAGCGGGGTCCGCGCGGGCGCCGACGTCGTGCTCGAGCGTCCCGCCCGCTCCTGATCGCCCCGGAGACAGCCCGGAGACGTTATCGTGTGTAGCGCCCCCCTCCTCCCCAGCTCACTCGACACCATGCGCATCCTACCCGCCCTGTTCACGCTCACTCTCGGCGCGACCGCGAACGCCCAGGCGAACCGCGACGACCTCACCCCGCTCGAGATTTCGTACACGACCACCGTCTCCAAGGATCTGAAGAGCGTTCTCATCGACGTCGTCGTGGAGCACGTCAACCGACCGGCGCTGCACCTCGCGATGCCGAGCTGGACGCCGGGGGCCTACGGCATCCGCGACAACGGTGACAGGGTGCGCGAGCTCACGATTCTCGGGGGCGACCGCGCCAAGCTTCCCGTGACCCGGATGGATGTGGGCACGTGGAGCGTCGACACCGCCGGTCACTCGACCATCGAGGTGTCCTACACCGTCTCGGCTTCGCGCCGGCGGCGCTTCGGGCGGCGCGGTGACGGCGACGGCGAGACCACGGTCACGGGGTTTCAGATCTCGGGGCCGAACACGTACATGTACGTGCGGGGCCACAAGGACCAGGGCGTGACCTCGCGCTACAGCGTCCCCGACGGATGGCGCGTCGCGAACGGGCTCCTCCCGACCGAGGACCCGGACGTCCGATACGCGCGCGACTACGACACGTTCATCGATGCTCCGACGATCGTCGGGATCTTCGAGGAGCGGACGTTCGACGTGAACGGGACGCCGTTCTCGTGCATCTTCTTCGAGAACGCCCAGGAGTACGACTTCGACATCGACGCCTTCGTCGACATCGTCGAGAAGATTTCGACGAGCTGCGGTGAGCTGTACGGCAGCTTCCCCTTCCCGAACTACGTCTACCTGTTCACGCTTCCCGGAGGTGGGGGCCTCGAGCACCTGAACTCGACTTCGATCGGGCTGCGGGCGGACGCCCAGAAGAAAAACCCGGAGGCCGGGGCTTCGGTCGTGGCGCACGAGTTCTTCCACACCTGGAACGTCAAGCGTATCCGGCCGAGCGTGCTGGGACCGTTCGACTACCAGCGCGAGAACTACACGGGCAACCTGTGGGTCTCCGAGGGCTGGACCTCCTACTTCGGAGACCTCACGCTCGTTCGGACGGGGATCATCACGCCGGAGGAGTTCCTCGGGAAGCTCAGGGGCATCATCCGGCGCGAGCAGAACAAGCCGCGGCGCAAGGAGCACTCGGTCTTCTGGGCCAGCCGCAACGCCTGGCACCGCTACCGCGACGAGGAGGGCTCGCGGGTCGACTACTACGGCAAGGGCGAGCTGCTCGGCGCGCTCATCGACCTGAAGATCCGGCACGAGACGAACAACAAGAAGTCGCTCAACGACGTCATGCGGTTCTTCAATCGGTGGTTCGCCGAGCGCAATGTCGGTTTCGAGGAGATGGACGTCGAGCGGGCCTGCACGGCCGTCAGCAACTACGACTTCGCTGAGTTCTTCGCGCGCCACGTGTTCGGGACCGTCGACCCGCCGATCGCGGACTGGCTCGCCTACGCGGGGATCGACTACACCGAGGACGTGATCGAGTGCTCGTTCCCGTTCTCGTTGCGGGGTACTCGCATCTCCGGCCGTCCCGCGCCCGGGGGCGAGGAGACCGACGAGCCGCGCCCCGGCGAGACCATCAAGGCGATCGACGGGGAGGAGTTCGAGGACGTGAACACGTTCCTCCGCGCGCACGCGGCCGGCGACGTGGTCAAGCTCACGCTCGAGCGGAGGGACGAGACGCGCGAGGTCGAGGTCACCCTCAGCGATGAGCCGATCGTGAACCCGTCCCTCTCCTTCCGGGAGGACCCGACCGAGCTCGAGCGCGCGATCCGCGACACCTGGCTCTCCTCCGTGGACTGAGGCATGGTCGGGGGGCACACGGGGCTCGAGCTCCTCTGGGCCGGCAAGTCCGACCGCCCGATCCTCGTGGCCCGCGCCCTCGTCGAGGATCCCGAGCGCTCGTACCGCGCGCCCGGCCCGGCAGCGCCGGGGGTCACGTTCGACAACCGGATCGTCCGCGGGGACAACCTCCACGCGCTGCAGGCTCTGCAGGGCGAGTTCGCGGGTCGCATCCGGTGCATCTACATCGACCCGCCGTTCAACACCGGGCAGTCGCTCGAGCACTACCACGACGGTGTGGAGCACTCCGAGTGGCTCGGCGGCATGCGCGACCGCCTCGAGCTCGCGCGCGCACTCCTCGCCGCGGACGGCTCGCTGTTCGTGCACATCGACGACAACGAGCTCGGCTATTTCATCGTGCTGCTCGACGAGATCTTCGGGCGCAAGAACCGGCTATCGGTCGCCACGTTCAAGCAGAGCTCGGTGTCCGGGCCCAAGGCCCGCAATCCGGGGCTCGTCTCGACGACGAACTTCATCCTCTACTACGCGAAGGACCGCGCGGCGTGGCGTCCCAATCGCGTCTACGTGCGCATCCCACGGGACAAGCGCTACGCGAGTTGGATCGGGAACTTCAGTGCGCCGCATTCCGAGTGGCGGTTGATCCCGCTCCGGCAGGCGCTCGCGGCCCGGCACGGCGTCGAGCCACGGGACCTCAAGCAGCGCTTCGGTGAGGGAGGGCTCGAGCAGGCTTTCGAGGAGTTCGTGCTCGCGGAACCCGAGCGGGTCGTGCAGCTCGCCCGGGTGCTTCCGAAAGACGTGAATCGGGCTGCGCGGGAAGTGCTGGAGGCCTCCCGAATCGTCCCCGACAGGATCCACCGCTCGCCGCGCGCGGACCTCGACGACTACTACTTCATGAACGGCAAGCAGGTGCTGTTCTACGCGGCGAAGACGCGGCTCGTCGACGGTCGGCGGGCGACGGGTCAAGCGCTCTCGACGCTCTGGGACGACCTCCTGTCGAACAACATCCACAACGAGGGCGGGGTCCGCTTCACGAAGGGCAAGAAGCCGGAAGCGCTCATCAAGCGCGTCCTCGAGCTCTCCACCGCACCGGGGGATTGGGTGCTCGACTCGTTCGCGGGCTCGGGGACCACCGGCGCCGTCGCGCAGAAGATGGGCCGGCGCTGGATCCTGGTCGAGTCCGGTGACCAGTGCGAGACGCACGTCGTCCCGCGCCTGCGCTCCGTCATCGATGGGACGGACCGGAGCGGCGTCACCCAGGTGGTCGGCTGGGAGGGCGGAGGCGGGTTCCGGTTCTACCGGCTGGCGGCGCCGGCTAGTGCTCCGGACGGTCGCTGAGCGCGCGCGAGCGCCGCCGTGCTCGACCTCGGGTGCGGCCCGGGCTTCACTTCCTTCGACCTCGCTCGCGTGGTCGGTCCGACTGGGAGCGTGATCACCTGCGACATCAGCACGCGATTCCTCGCGTTCCTGCGCTCCGAGCGCGACCGGCTCGCACTCACGCAAATCGAACCGAGCCTGGGTTCCGTCGAGGACCTCGACCTGCCTCCCGGGCACCTGGACGGCGTCTACGCGCGCTGGCTGTCTTGCTGGCTCCCGGATCCCGGCGCGGTGCTCGAGCGGGTGGCGCGCGGCGTCAAGCGCGGTGGCGCCGTCGCGATCCAGGACTACTTCGATTGGAGCACCATGAAGCTCGTGCCCGAGTGCGCGACCTTCGGCCCAGTCATGGACGGCTGCATGCGGAGCTGGCAGGAGGGGGGCGGAATGATCGACGTCGGGGAGCTCATCCCGGGCCTCGCGGAGCACTGTGGCCTCGCGGTGGAGCACTTGCGTCCGCTCGCTCGAATCGGATGCGTGGGTTCGATGGAGTGGCGCTGGCTCGGCGGGTTCTTCCGCAGTTACCTGCCGAAGGTCGTGGAACGCAGCCTGCTTTCGGCAGATGAACTCGAGGCGTTCCAGGCTGAGTGGGACCGACGCTCGGGGACGGGCGGGAGCTGGGTGCACACGCCCACGATGGTGGACGTCGTGCTGCGGAAGCGCTGACCCAGCACAGTGGACCGTCAGCCCCCGAACTTCTCGCGCATCGCCGCGTTGAAGGCCTCCGACTCGCCCCTCGGGATGCTCAGGCTACGCCAGGCGTCCCCGGTGAAGTGGCGGGCGAGCTGGACGATCTGTCCCGCGTGGTACTGGGCGTGCGCGAGGCCGCGGTGGATCGCGAGCACGACGGCGTGGGGCTCCGACCGGATGAGTACGGTCCGCTCGAGGTCGGCCGGATCGAGCGCGGCCAGCGCGTCGAGGCAGCGCTGCCAGCCGAGCTGCCAGATCGCCTCGATCTCGGCGCGCGTCTCCCCCTCCGTCTCGAACTCCAGCTCCCGGTGACGATCGGGCTTCTCGCCGTCGGTCGTGAGGAACTCCGTCCAGCGCGAACGCAGGTTCCCGCCCATGTGCTTCACCAGCACGGAGAGCGAATTCGTCCCGTCCGCCGTCGCACGGAAGTAGTCCTCGTCTCCGACCTGCTCGGCCGCGCGCTCGGAGAGGTCCTTGCAAGATCGAAACTCTGCGATCACGGTCTCGAGCCACGCTCGTTCATCCATCGTTCACCTCGCTTCGTGCCGCTCATTCTAGACGAGAGCACGGCTGCCGGGCGCGAGTACCGCCTACTGCGCGGGCAACCACAGGCCGGAGTTCACCCTGGCTGCGCCGGTGAAGAGCCGTCCCGGCCGACCGGCGAGCAGGCTGAGATCGTCCGTGGAGACAGAACTCCGCCCAGCCGGGAGCTGATGTCGCTGGAAAGAAGGGCCAGCGGCCTGTGAGCAACCTGTGAAGTCCGGAGCACGGGTCGCCAGCGTGTGGTCCGAGGAATGCGCAAGAAGGGCCAAGGGGTCGTCATCCGGTCTGCGCGGGATAGGCCAGTGGGGCGCGAATCACGCTCCGAACCCCCGGACTCTTCAACGAATCGGACAAGGAACTCGAGATCATGACCAAGACATTTGCAGCAATCGTCCTGACGACCCTCGTGAGCGCGTTCGTGCTCTGGACGCAAGCCCCCGCCTCTGCCCAGGGCCAAGGTGTCATCACGGTCCAGTTCGTGGGTACCTGGTACAGCGAGTTCACCACGAACGGAGGAGTCTCCGGCAAGGCGCTCACCAAGTACGGCAGGAACGGGGGTGTGATCACCCTGGACACGACGGACTTCGGCGGCGGCGGCACGACGGCCGGCCTGGACAGCACTCAGATGGGCACGTGGGAGAAGACCGGGCCCCAGTCCTTCACCTCGAAGTCCATGTACTTCTCGTACGACCTCGCCGGGAATCACCTGTTCACGGTCGTCATCACGAACAGCTTCGACTTCGTCCACGTCATCAGCCCCGGCGACTCGAGCGACTTCTCCTACGTCGTGGACCTCTACCTCGCGTCCCAGAACCCGGTGACGGACCTCCCGTTCCTTCCGGACATCGACGGCGGCGCGGGCCAGACCTGGCTCATGACGATCGACTGATTCCGAAGCAAGGCGATCCCGGCGGCGGCAGCGCCGCCTGGTCGATTCTCGTCTGGGACGCTGTGCGCGGAGCCGGGTGAGTCGACTTCGCCACGCAATACCTGTTGGGACTCTGCCCTTGGCTTTCATTCGAGCCAGGGCAGAACCGATTGTGAACCAATCTTCCGAGATGTCCGCGCTATTCGAGCGCTCCCGCAACGGCGATCGTGAGGCCAGCGAGCGTATGTTCGAGCTCGTTCACAAGGAACTCCACGGCCTGGCGTCGCGCATGATGCGCGCCGAGCGCAGCGACCATACGCTGCAGCCGACGGCGCTCGTCAACGAAGCTTGCCTGCGGCTGTTCGCTCAACACGGTGACTGGGACGGTCGCCAGCACTTTCTCGCGCTGGCTGCGACGGTCATGCGGCGTGTGCTCGGTGACCACGCCCGACGCCACGGAGCGGACAAGCGCGGCGGCGCCTGGCGACGCATCACGCTCGACGGGCGCGAAGGCGTGGAGACGGATCAGGAGCACGAGCTCGTCGCCCTGGACACCGCGCTCGAGAAGCTCGGGACATTGCACGACCGCCAGGCGCGCATCGTCGAGATGCGCTACCTGGCCGGCATGACCGTGACCGAGGTCGCTGAAGTCCTCGAAGTTTCGCGCAGCACCATCGAGGCGGAGTGGCGCATGGCTCGGGCCTGGTTGCACCGCGAGTTGGGGAGCGGCGGCGTTCGTCGCGATGAACCGACGCCATGAGCTCACCGCAAGAGTCACATCCCCCCGACAACATGTACGGGCGCGCGCTCGAGGTGTTCTCGAAGGCTCTCGGCCTCTCCGGCGCAGAGCGTCGGGCCTTCCTCGACAGCGCGTGCACGGGCGATGCCCTGATGCGGGCCGAGGTCGAGTCGCTCCTCGCGCACGACGCCGCCGTGGAAGGCGGAGGTGAGGAAGCTGAGGCGCGGGCCCAGAAGGGCGTGCTCGGCGTGCTCGCCCAGGAGTCGAACGGCGGGGGTGACACGGGCTGTCGCGCCGGCGACACGCTCGGTCCATACAAGCTATTGCAGCAGATCGGCGAAGGCGGCTTCGGGACGGTCTTCAGCGCCGAGCAGGCCCCGCGTCTTCGGCGGCGCGTTGCGCTCAAGGTGCTCAAGGCGGGCATGGACACGAAGGAGGTCATCGGCAGGTTCGAAGCGGAGCGCAACGCGCTCTCGCTCATGAATCACCCGAACATCGCCAAAGTGTTCGACGTGGGCGCGACACCTTCGGGGCGCCCGTACTTCGTGATGGAGTACGTGGAGGGGATCGCGATCACCGAGTTCTGCGACCTCGAAGAGCTCTCGCTCGAAGCGCGCCTGCGGCTGTTCCTCGAAGTGTGCGCTGCCGTGCAACACGCGCATCAGAAGGGTGTCATCCATCGTGACCTCAAGCCGTCGAACATCATGGTCACGATGCAGGACGGCCAGCCTGTGCCGAAAGTGATCGACTTCGGGATCGCCAAGGCCACGGGCCAATCGCTGACCGACCAGACGGTGTTCACGCTCCACGGCCAGTTGATGGGGACGCCCGAGTACATGAGCCCCGAGCAGGCGGAGATGAGCGGTGTCGGGGTCGACTCGACGACGGACATCTATGCGCTGGGGGTCGTGCTCTACGAGCTGCTCACGGGCGTCCTGCCCTTCGACCCCAAGACGCTGCGCAGCCGAGGTCTGGCGGAGATCCACCGGATACTGCGCGAGGAGGAGCCGAAGCGACCGAGTACGCGCGTCTCGACCCTGGGGCCTTCGACGACCGAGATCGGCAAGCGCCGCCGCACCAACCCGCGCAAGCTGAAGAGTGACCTGTCCGGCGACCTGGACTGGATCGTGATGCGCGCGATGGAGAAACAGCGCACGCGGCGCTACCCGACCGCTAGCGAGCTGGCGGCGGACCTCCGGCGCCACCTGGCCCACGAGCCGGTGCAGGCCGGACCACCGAGCGCCGTGTACCGCATGCGCAAGTTCGTGCGGGCAACCGGGTCGCCGTGAGCTTCGCGACCATGGCGCTGCTGCTCCTCGTCGGCGGCAGCGTCGGCACGACGCTCGGCATGCTCGACGCGAGGCGCGAGCGCGCCGTCGCCGTGGATGCGCGCCTGCTCGCCGAGGCTGCCGGGCAGGCGACGGAAGCCCAGCGCATCGAGGCGGATGCTCAACGCGCGGAAGCCGTGACGCAACGCAGGGAAGCCGTCGCTCAGCGCGAGCGCGCGGAGGATAATCTCGCGCTCGCGACTGCCGAAGGCGCTCGCGCGCGGGCGGTGACCGACTTCCTCCTCGAGACGCTCGGTCTGGCCGATCCCGACGTGACCAAGCTGCCCGAGATGAGCATGGCCGACGCGCTCGATGCGGCCGCGGCGCAGGTGGGCGAGGCGTTCGCGGACTATCCCGAGAACGAGGCCGAGATCCGCCGCGTGATCGGCACGGCCTACGACACGCTCGGGCGGCCGGACCTGGCCTTGCCGCAGTTGCGCCGAGCCCTGCACCTGTATCGGAACGTGCTTCGGAGCGAGAGAACCGAACTGGCGGACACGATGAGCGTTCTGTACCAGGTGGGTCAACGCGTGGGTGAGGTCGATTGGGTCTCCATTGCGCGCAACACCCTGGAGCTCCGCCTGAGCATCCTCGCCGAGACGGACCCGGACCTGGCCCGGCGCTTCGGGCTCCTGACGGTCGACGCTAAGGACCCGTTCGTCCTCCCGTCGCTCGTCCGGAAGGCGTGGGGCGAGTTGTGCGCGCTCGCACGCGAGAGGATCCGACCCTCGGACGGAGCTTGGCCCAACGTGCGAATCCTGATGTACGCAGTCCCGCTCACGATGGGGTGGCGCAGCCTCACGACCGATGCGCCCGAGATGATGGAGGAGCTGCTCGCGCAGGGTCTGACTGTCACGTCCCACCGCCGTGTGCGCTACGTCACGAAGATGGCGCTCTATTTTCGGATCCGAGCGGGCGACTACGCCGGCGCCAAGGCACTGGCGAGCGAGAGGGTCGCCCGTCTCACCGAGATTCTCGGCCCGGACCACTGGTACCTGGAGACCTACCGTTCGGTCATCGGCGAGTGCCTCGCCGCGGAGGGACGTCATGACGAGGCACAGGCCATCCTGGAGCGCAGCCTGGCCGTGTTGGAGCGTCCCGGGGCCCAGGTATTCGAGGACGCGGTGGAGACGCGCCTCCGGTTGGCGAAGCTGCACGAGGCGTCCGGTCATCCCGAACGGGCAGCCCCCCACCGGCAGGCTCTCGTGGACTACGCACTCGGGTTGCCCTTCTCCATCCAATGGACAATGCTCAGAGACTACCTCGGTCCCGAGTACACCGAGGTCGTCGAGGCCATCGACGAATTCGACGCTCTCGTTCTCCAGTGTGCTGGCAGCGACGAGCCTCTACGTTCGCGCGCAGGCGAGCTCACGGCAATCATTCAGCGCATTCTCGAGACCCGGCGGCGGCTATGTCCGGACGGGGGTTCCGTCGCCTTGCTCGTTGCAGGTCACATGGTGGAGCGGGCCGAGAACTTGCTGTCCGCCTCTGGTCTCGAGGAAGCGCGAGAGGCTCTGCTCGTGGAAGCCATGCGGCTCGTTCGGTTGCACAGGGACGAGCGACCGCTGCAGCACGTCATCGGCGCGGCCATTCTGTTCAGCCATCTCATCGACCTCGGCGACGAGGAGCGCGTAAGGGCGGTCTGCCTCGAGCTCGACGCACTAGTGCCCGAAGTTCTGCAGGAGCCTGGGAAAGTGAACTTCGGGGCGCTGAACAGCAACTCGCTGACCTGGTATCTCGTCAAGTCGCCCGGGCTCGCCCAGGAAACGTACGCCGTCATTGCGCGGTTCGCGGCCCTTGTGCTGCTCGCCGCGCCCGATCGTGCCGAGTACTCGAACACCATCGGCGTCGCTCTGTACCGCGCGGGCCGCTACGAGGAGGCGATCGGACACCTGGCGGAGTCGGACCGGCTCTTGCGCCTCGACCCGGAACGCGGAGGTCCAGTCGGCAGCCCCGCTGATCAGGCTTTTCTTGCCATGGCTCACCATCGCCTGGGGCACGGGGCCGAGGCGGCGGAGGCCATGGAACGGTTGGGAAGGCTCATGCAGGAAACGAGCGCGGCCCTGCGACCCGAGAACCAGGCGTTCCTGGCCGAGGCGGAGGCCGTGCTGGCCGACTGATACGGTGTCGCTGATACGGTGTCGCACACTCCGTCGCTGCCCAGCGACTAGCGGGTGCCGCACACCTACCGTACGGGAGGTGTGCGGCACCCGCTAGTCGCTGGGCAGCGACGGAGTGTGCGACACCGTATCGCCGGTATCGAACGCGCGCTCGACGAGCGCATCGAGGTCCGACTCGCGCGATTCGGGCTCCGCGGGGTTCGCGACGAGGTCCCTGACCGCTCGAACGACGGCGCGGGAGGATGGGTGCTCGAGATCGGGGAGCGGGAAGCGCGCAACGTACTGGGTGATGAAGCGCCGCCGCCCCGCGTACAGCCGATTCCCGCACACCGCGTCGTAGAAACGCACGGCGAGCGACGAGTTGGCCACACCGAGGAGGAGCGACAGCCAGTCCTCGGAGAGGCCCTCGTGGAGCGTCAGCCAGTAGCAGTCGCCGTTGACGACGGCACCGCTCTCGTCGAGGCCGAAGCGCGGCGCCTCGCTGATGTCCGGCCAGACGATCTTCGGCGCCGCCCACGCGCCGGGATCCTGCGGGACCCAGATCTCGTACCACTCGCGGCCCGCATCGATGACGTAGCGGCGGCGCTCGAGGTGCTCCCGGTGCTGTTCGAGGTATGTGCGCGCACGTGGGAACCGCGCGAGGTCGACCGCCGAACGCTTTCCGCCGGTGACCGCGTGGGGGTAGAGGACCTCTCGCTGCGGGTCGCCGGTGCGCCAGCGTCCGGCGCATTCGTGCGTGATCAGCGGGCGCAGGAGGACGGGTTCGGGTCGAACACTCTCGTCGAGATCGCCCCAGGTGGGTCGGATGAACACCCTGTCCGCCGTCGTCTTGATACCGACGCGAATCTTTCCGACGTCGCCGAACGTGCGCGCCGTCCGCTCGCGAATACGCGCGAGCCACGCCTCGGTGCGCGCCGAGGACAAGGTCCAAGGCTCGTCGTCGCCGTGGCCGGTGGCGAGCGTCCCGCGCTCGATGCGGATCAGAGCGCCACCGCGCCGCGCGAGCTCGGCTTGCTCGCTGTGCAGGGCTGCGAGGATCGGCGGGGCCGCCCGCGCGGCCTCGATCGTCGCGGAGCCGTCGCGGACCTCGTACGCGCGGACGAACGCACACGCCGCCGGGCGCGGAGTGTTGGTTCGCCTCGCGATCACGATCGCAGGCAGCACCGCCGCACCGAAGAGCTTCGTGTCGCCGAGGTCGAGGATCCGCTCGAGCTGGAACTGGGAGCGCAGGGTCGCTCGGACCGCGCGCCCGGAGCGCGTGGTGAGGAACCGGTTCGAGCACAAGAGGGCGAGCGTGCCGCCGGGCGCGAGGACGCGCGTCATCGCCGCGATGAACGCGTGGTACAGATCGACCCGACCCGACAGGCCGAGCTCCCGCGCGAGCCGGCGTGACACTTCGGCGCCGAGCACCTGCGTCCGGACGTAGGGCGGGTTGGCGATGACGAGGTCGAAGCGGCCGAGCGTGTCGTTCTCTGTCACCAGGCGCAGGAAGTCGCCGTGTCGCGTGGAGATCCGCACTCCGGGCATGGACCGCAGCCGCTCGTTCGCAGCATGGCAGCAGCCGCCGTCCTGATCGACACCGACCATCTGCAGGCGCGTGGGCCCCGCTTCCTCGGCGAGCGCGTGGAGCAGGCGTCCGTCGCCGCACGCGGGGTCGAGCACGCTGAGCGAGCCCCTTCTGTTCACGTGATCGAGCGCGAGCCGCGCGAGGAATCGCGCGAGGCCGGGCGGAGTGAAATGCGCACCCGTGGCCTTGACCTTCGTCGGGCTCCGCGCGTCGGTCATGCCGGCCACCGTACGCGCCGCGGTACGCGGGCTCTAGACTAGAGTTTCGCCCTTTCCGAAGGGCGAAACTCCAGGCCGCTCGCCGTGCAGGCGAGCGCGGCGGCGTAGCCGCCGTACGGTGTAGGCACCCGCGTGCGCGAAGCGCGCGCATCATCGGCCCGAAGGGCCGTCCGGACCGTGCCGCCGAAGGCTGCGCGGTACACGGGCCCTGGTCCCGAGCCAGTGACTTTCTGCGCACGCTGCTACCGATCGGCCTCCTGCCGCAAGCGGAAGTCGCCGTAGACGCGCAGTCGCTCCAGCGAGCGCACCCAGCCGGGCAGCTCCGGCAGCGGCTCGGGCGTGTCGGCCTGGGCGCGGGCGTCGCGCATGCCGTCGAGAAAGGAGAAGCTGATGTGCCCGATGGCGCCGGGGTTCTGGGCGACCTCGGCGATGATCTCCCAGTCGGGGCGCACGACGCGGCAGCCGGCGTAGTCCTCGGCCTTCAGGATCGCATCGTGGAAGACGCGGTGCGTGGCCGACTCCGCGCCTGTGATCAGGGGCTCGATCGCGAGGTCCGCGCCGCCCAGCTCACTTCAGCGCTCGATTCTGCCGGTGAAGATCCCGCGCAGGTCCGACGAAGTGAGGGCGGAGAGTGGGTTGTCGGCGTGAACGATCACCGCGATCGCGTCCCTGCCGATCAGCGTGGCGGCGGCGCCGGCCTTCAGGACCTCGGAGCTCGGGCGGTCGGCGACGCCGGCGAGGTCGGCCGTTCGCTCGAGGATGGCGCGGACGCCGCCGGCGCTCTCGGGCTCCGTATCGATCACGAATCGCGCTCCCTCGTAGACCTCGTCCGCGTCACGGATGAAGTGGCCCACGGTGGAAGAGCCGATGGTACGCAGGGTCGGCGGCTCGGGGTCCGCGGCGGGTCCCGTGCAAGCGGCGAGCAGGGGCAGGGCCCACAGTGGGGACGAGAGCGCGGTGGTGCGCGAGGCCGAGGAGCTGGGCACGGCCGTGAGTGTAGTCTGACGCAGAGGAACCCGCCGTACGCCCTTGGACGTAGTGGGTACGGCGTCATCCCCGCTCAGTTCCCGACGGGTACCTCGATCTCGGCCGGGATCTCGCGGTAGATGGCGAGGAGCGCGCCGTTCGGCGCGACGATCACCTTCCAGTTCATGCCGCCCGAGGTCATCTTCACGTGGTACTCGACCACGCGGTGATCGCCGTCGCGGATCTCCTCCCACTTGGTGACCATCGCTCCGCTCCTCGCGTCCATGGCCGTGGTGCGGACCGCCTCCGGCACGGCCGTTCCGGCCACTTCGACCTCCTCCGAGTGGAGCCGGCCGTCCGGCCTGAACATCGCCTCCACCTCCATGCCGCCCACCGTGCGCGAGAGCTCGAAGTAGAGCACACCGTCGTTGATTTCCTTCTCTGCCGCGGTGTACGCGCCGCCCGGGTGGAGCTCGTCCATGGCGGTGCGGACTGCGGCGGGTACGGCCATGGGGTCGATGTGGTACTCGATCTCGCCCACGTGGCCGGTGGCTGTCACCTGCAACTCGATCGATCTCGCCGCGAGGGCGTCCCCCGTGTCCAGCAGCCTTTCGGACTGGCACGCGACGGTCGCGAGACACGCGGGAAGGACAGTGAGTGTCGTGAGTTTCATTGCGCACTCCTCTTGGTACGAAAGTCTGAGAAGAGGGTCGAGCACGCCTTGCGAGCGCTACCTGTGGGGTCAGTCTAACCGATGGTCACCCTCCGGCGGCAGCAAGGAATCGGGCGAGGAACCGGGCCAAGGACAGTGATGGGAGCAGGGACTCCTCGCCGGTGTCGACGTGATCGAAGACGTCGGTCACGTGCACTCGGACACGCGTGCCCGCTGTCTTCAACACGGCGGCGAGTCGATGGGTCTCCTCCGGCCCGATGATCGGATCCGACGCGCCGTGCAGGAGGAAGTCCTGCGCGGTGGGGGCGCGACCTTCGCGGCCCGGCGTGAGCGCGACGACGTCCGCGGCCATGGGCGCGAGGATCGCGGCCGCCGCCGATGAAGAAGAGCAGCGTGAGGCCGAGGAGTGCGAAGAGGGTGATGCGCGGCTAGCGACGCATCATGACGATGTCGGTTGCTCCGTGACCGCGATCAACCGTCGCCGCCGAGCAGACCGCCGAAGCGGCCCTTCAATTTATTGCCGAAGGCCTTCTGGGCTTTTCGCTCGGCTTTCTCGCGGAGCTTCGCCTGTTCGTCTTCGACGACCTTGTCGAGTTTGTCTTCGAGCTCGCCGGCGAGCCGCGCGGCGCCCGCCCTCACGAGGGCGTCCTGCAGTTGGCTGGCGTCGATACGGATCCGCAGAGCGTCGAGCGGGCCGCGCAGGCCGATCTCCAGCGGGAGCTCTTCCACCAGCTCCGAGCCGTGGCCCGGCACGTGGATCGACGTGTCGTGCAGGGTCACCATCAGGGGGAAGTCGACGAACCCGACCGCGCCGGCCCAGGCGCCGTCGAGCGAGAGGTCGAGCGTGCCGCCGGAGAGCAGCGGCTGACCTTTGACCGTGAGCGAACTCGCGAGCCGATCGACGGGCGTGCCGTCCCACCGGAAGTGGACGCCGTTCGGCTCGGGCGTCGTGCCCGACGCGTCGACGCCCAGCGCCAGGACGAACGATCCGGAGCGGGAGCGCAGATCGATCTCGGGGCGCGCCTCGTTGAGGTGCGGCTGAGTGGAGAGGTTGCGCGCGTGGAGGTCGAGCACTTCGCCCTCGAGCCCGGTGCTCGAGAGGCCCTCGACGATCAGCTCTCCGATCGTGAGCGTGGGCACGTCGGCCAGGAGCTCTTCGGAGACGACGTTCGCGTAGCCGAGCTCGCGCGCGAGTCGCTCCAGACGATCGCGGGTGCTCTCGCCCTCCTCCGCCGCCTGGTCGTCGTCCGACTCACCGCCCCACACGCGCTCGATAATGTCCTGCGCCTGAGCCAGCCGCTCTTTCCAGACCTTCGCATCCGCGAGATAGTCGTCGAGCGTCTTCTCGTCCTCGCGCGGGGCATCCACCGCGGGCGGCGGCGGCTCCGTCTCAGGCTCGAGGAGCTCGCCGGGCGTCGCCCGTGGAGCGCCGTGCATGGCTCCACTCACCAGCAGGAGTTCGATCGTGAACCGCTTGCGCAGGAGGTCCCCGACGTCGAGGTCCGCTTCGAGCCTGTCCGCGCGAAAGATGTCCGTGTCGAGCCGGTCGGGGTCGGCCAGCGCCAGATCCTCGATGACGAGGCGCCCGCCGGCGAGGTCGAGGGTGACGCCACCCACGTCCACCGTCGCGCCGTTCGCGCGCGCGAGCTCGGTGCGCACGGCCTCCGTGATGAGTGGATCGGCGAGCAGGCCGCGAAGGAAGAAGCCTCCCGCCGCGAAGAGCGCCACGACGACGACGCCGGCGATCCGCACGGGGTTGCCGACGCGGCGCTCCATGAGCTCCGCGTAGGTCTGCTTGCCGTGACCTCCGCCGACGAATACGAAGCACAGAAGCTTGGCCCAGGGTTTGGCGACGAACGCCTGATAGCGCGCGGAGTCACGCTCGAGATCCGCGAGCTTCCGCCGGAAGCCGCCGAGCGTCCGCGTGACGATCAGGCCGGCGCAGAGGCCGAACACCAGCCCCATCAGAATGCCGCCGGTCGTCACGTAGTACTCGAAGCCGAACCACGCGAGGACGGGAGCGTTCGCCGCGGCCTGGAACACGCCGCGGGTCGGCCCGTCCAGCAGGAATTGTCCCACGTCGAACGTGACCGAGATCAAGGCGAGGCTGGCGAGCTTGGCGAGCCCCCCGACCAGGATTGCGATGCCCAGGTTCGCGTTCAGCACGAGCATGAGCACGACGAGCGTCGCCAACCACCCGGGCGCCTGCGCGAAGCCGGGCACGAATCCGATCCAGGAGCCGAGCACGCACGCCGCCATCACCTGGAATGGCGTAGCTTTGCCCCGGAGGAGTTTGCCTAGCTTGCGGGTCGGTATCATCGCGTTCGCCTTGCCTCCCTGCCGTGTTCTTCGAGCCTGGCTCCCGCAGGGGTTGGAGCCACGCCGGGAGTCTACGCATCCCGGACGGTGCTCGGCCACGGGGCGTCCTGGAGTTGAGAGAAGTCATCGGATCGCGGGCCGAACCCGCACGCAGCGCGACCCTCGCTGCCTGGACGACACGGCAGGCCACGTCGCGCGCGACCAGGCCATGGGTGACTGAGCAAGGGGGAATAGGGCCACCTCCGAGCCGCATTGCGTCGTAGGGCGGTGCGGCGCCCGCGGCCGCCTCGGGACCTGGGAACCGGTTGTCCGCGATCGGGGGATCCAGGGCTTGAAGTCGTCGCGAACATCCACCAATGAACCGGGACTCACGGGTCCCCGTGCTAACCTCGAGGCGCGGACTCCATTCCCCTCCCGGTCCTTCACATCTCTCTGTTCGGATACACCATGCTCCCCCGCACCCGCCTCTCCATCGCTCTCGCGGCACTCTCGGTGGCCGCCGTGTCGACTCTCTCCCTTGCCTCGGCAAGCGCCACGGCGCCGAAGCCCAGCTACTTCAGCGCCTGGTCGAACCGCTACCCGGGCTCGCTCTCGGCGGCCAACGCCGCCTGCCAGCTCTGCCACGAGCAGACGAATGGTCACGAGCCGTGGAACGGGTACGGTTGGGATCTGCGCGAGCTGATCCTCTCTGGTGGAATGGGCATCGATCAGGCGCTCGCCGCCGTCGAGGGCAATGACTCGGATCTCGACCCGACGGGCTCCACGAACCTCGAGGAGATCCTCGCCGATGCGCAGCCCGGTTGGACGGACGGAGCGAACAACACGCTCTACTTCGAGGACGGGACCACGATGATGAATGTGAACCCGCCCGCCGGTCTGGGGGGTGACCTGGACCCTCCGGTCGGCGGCTGCGGCGGCGCCGCGACCGGCAACTACTGCTCGAGCGCTCCGTTCTCGACCGGACTGTCGACCATCACGGTCAGTCCGAGCGAGGTCAGCATCACGGCGAATCCGACCTTGACCGCTTCGGCGAACAACCTGCCGGACCAGCCGGGCATCTTCATCGCCGGCCCGGCCCAGGCCGCGATCCCCTTCTTCAACGGCACGCTGTGCATCGCGCCGACCGGCCTGCAGCGCTTCTCGACCGTGAACGTTCCCTCCGCCGGCGTCGTCGTGCAGAGCTTTACGATCGCCGATGCCGCTGCTGGAGGCCTGCTCGTCGTCGCGGACACGACCTACAATTTCCAGCGCTGGAACCGCGACCCCGCCGGGGGCGGAGGGGCGGCTAACTTCTCCGACGGCTTCGCCGTATGCTTCACTCCATGACCACGGAGACAACGCCAGGAACAGTCGTTGACCATGCCCAACTCAGGATCGGAGAGAAGACCTTCGACCTGCCCCTCGTGCGGGGCTCGGAGGGCGAGGTTGCGATCGATATCCGGAACCTGCGCCGGGACACGGGCCTGATCACGCTCGATCCAGGTTACGCGAATACCGGTTCGTGCAGGAGCGCGATCACGTTCATCGATGGCGAGCGCGGAATCCTCCGGTACCGGGGTTACCCGATCGAGGAGTTGGCGAAGACGAGCTCGTTCCTCGAAGTGGCCTGGCTCCTCATCAATGGGGAGCAGCCTTCTCAGGCGGAGCGCGAGTCGTTCGCCGAGGGCGTGGCGCATCACACGATGATCCACGAGGACTTCAATCGGTTCTTCAGCGCGCTGCCCCGGGATGCCCATCCGATGCCGGCGTTGGCGGCGGCCGTGGGCGCGCTGGCGACGTTCTACAGGGCGCCGGAATCGGACGAGGACGTCGATGCGGCCGTCACCCGGCTGATCGCCAAGATGCCTACGCTCGCCGCCTACTCCTACAAGCGCTCGCTCGGGCAGCCGTTCATGGCTCCGCGTAACGACCTCAATTACTCGGAGAACTTCCTGCACATGATGTACGCGACTCCCTGCGAGGAGTACCACGTCGATCCCGTGGTCGCGCGCGTGCTCGACCTGCTCCTCATCTTGCACGCGGATCACGAGCAGAACTGCTCCACCAGCGCGGTGCGGCTCGTCGGCAGCTCGCGCGCGCACCTCTTCGCCAGCATCTCGGCCGGGATCAGCGCCCTGTGGGGCCAGCTCCACGGCGGCGCCAACCAGAAGGTCATCGAGATGCTGGAGCAGATCGCATCGACTGAAGGGAGCGCGGACCTCTTCCTCGAGCGGGCCAAGGACCGGGACGACACCAAGCGGCTCATGGGCTTCGGCCACCGCGTCTACAAGAGCTACGACCCGCGCGCGAGTATTCTCAAGGATGCCTGCGTGGAGGTCATCGCTAAGAGGGGTGGCTCGAGCCGCTTGCTCGAGATCGCGATGCGGCTCGAGGAGATCACGCTCTCGGACGACTACTTCGTCAGCCGGAAGCTCTATCCCAACGTCGATTTCTACTCGGGGATCATCTACGAAGCGATCGGGATTCCGGTCAACATGTTCACGGTGATGTTCGCGCTCGGCCGGCTACCCGGGTGGATCGCCCAGTGGACCGAGATGCGAAGGGACCCAGACTTCCGGATCGGAAGGCCCCGTCAGATCTACGTAGGACCGACGGAACGGAGGCTCGCGGACTCCACGGGGTGACAGGCGGGGCGCACCCCCCTAGTATCTAGAGATCGGCGCGCGACGGTGCTCACAAGGCGCCGGAGCCGTGCGTCCACAGCGGCGAGGTGAGGCGGCGCGACATGGTTGATCACCGAAGGGAGGTCCGCTCGGAGCAGAGGCGACTCGGCGCCTCGCTCATGGACGTATTCATCGGTCGGACCGTGCTTACGCTCACGATCCTGTTCGCGTCCGTGGGGACCTTCCTGATCTGGAACGAATCGCAGGTCCGCCAAGAGATCGTAGTCGCGTCGATCCGGGAGGACGCCAAGGCCTACTCCGTCGCGCTGAAGGCCTTTCGCTCGCTCTACACGTCGGAGGTCGTGCGGCGCCTCGTGGACCTCGAGATCGAAGTCACACACGACTACGAGGAGAGGAGCGGAGCCATCCCTCTTCCTGCCACCCTCAGCATGAAAATCGGCGAGCGCATCGGCGAGCTCGGCGGCGACATCCACTCTCAACTCTACAGTCCGTTCCCGTTCCCGTGGCGCAAGGCGGAGGGCGGGCTGCGAGACGAGTTCTCCGAGGATGCATGGAGAGCTCTGTCGATGGACCCGGGCGTGCCGTTCTCACGTATCGAGGAGATCGACGGACGCTTGTCGCTACGCTACGCGACGGCGGACCTGATGCGACCGAGCTGCATCGACTGCCACAACACTCACGGTTCGACGCCGAAGTCCGACTGGGAGGTGGGCGACCTCCGGGGTGTCCTCGAAGTCGACATCCCTATGGATCGCGCCATGGCGCGGACTCGCGCGGAGCTCCAGCGAACCATCCTGCTCTACGGCGTGCTGGGCATCGCGGCCGTCACCGTGCTTGCGATCGTGATCGGTCGATTGAAGCGCATGTCCGCCGAGCTCGAGGGCCTGGTAGCGGCGCGGACGGACGAGTTGGAGCGCAAGAACACCGAGCTCGAGCGGTTCACCTATACTGTTTCTCACGATCTGAAGACGCCTTTGATCACGATTGCCGGGTTCGCGGGCCTGCTCCCGAAGAAGGCAGCCAAGGGTGACGTAGCCGGCCTGGAAGCCGACGTCGAGCGCATTCAGCGGGCCACCAGGCGCATGAACCTGCTCCTCGAGGATCTCCTCGCGCTGTCGCGCATCGGGCACGTCATCGACGCCAGCGGTGTGGTCGATCTCGGGGACGTGGCCGACGAGGCCGTAGCCCTCTGCTCGGGCGTGATCGAGGCGCGATGCGTGGAGCTCACCATCGCCGAGGGCCTGCCGTCGGTCGTCGCGGACCGCACGCGCATGATCGAAGTCTTCCAGAACCTGATCGAGAACGCGGTCAGATTCATGGGGGACCAGCCCGCGCCGAGGATCGACATCGGCACCGAGGTGCGGGAGGACGAGACGGTCTGCTTCGTACGCGACAACGGAGTGGGCATCGACCCGGAGAACCTGGCGCGGGTGTTCGGGATGTTCGAGCGGCTCGACGAGGGAGGGGCGGGGACCGGGATCGGCCTCGCGCTCGTCGAACGGATCATCGAGGTTCACGGTGGCCGGATCTGGGCGGAGTCCGAGGGCCAGGGGAAGGGCGCGACGTTCCTCTTCACGGTCTCCTGGTGAGGCGAGATTACGCTCGTCCGCCCGCCCGAGTCTTGAATCCTCCAACCTTCCGCGGATGCTGAGCGGGCTCGGCCCTCGCCGTGCAACCCATGACGGACAAGAGCACGGAAGGTTCGCCTGCCGCCGCCCCGGCCTCGTGCCTACGGCTGAGGCCGGTGCGACGGCGCCTCGGCTTGCCGAGCACGACGCTGGTCGCCGTCGCGAACATGATCGGCGCCGGGGTCTTCACCACGTCGGGCTTCGCGCTCGCGAATCTCGGGCGGCCGGGTGTCGTGCTGCTAGCGTGGGTCGTCGGAGGGGGCATCGCGCTCCTCGGCGCGCTCTCGTACGGCGCGCTCGCGAGCCGGATCCCGGAATCGGGGGGGGAGTACACGCTCCTGTCCCAGACCCTGCACCCGCTGGCGGGCTTCCTCGCCGGATGGGTGTCGCTGCTCGCGGGCTTCACCGCGCCGATCGCCGTCGCGGCGCTCGCGTTGCAGGCCTACCTGTTCGGTGACTCGCTCGCGGTCCGGCCCGAGTGGATCGGGACGGGAGCGATCCTGCTCGCCGCCGGGCTGCACGGCGTGCGGCTGCAGGCGGGCGTCGTCATCCAGAACATCGTCGTGGTCCTGAAGCTCGGGCTCGTGATCGGACTCATCGGCTTCGGGCTCGAGCACGTGGGGACGAGCCCGCCCTTGCCGATCTGGGAGGAGCGGCCGCCGTTCGAGCTCGGGGCCTTCGCGGTCACGCTGGTCTGGGTCTCCTTCTCGTACTCCGGCTGGAACGCGGCCGTGTACTTTGCCGGCGAGGTGCGGGACCCCGAGCGCAATCTGTGGCGCTCGATGGTCCTCGCCACGGTGTTCGTGTCGCTGCTCTACGTCGGACTGAACGCCGTGTTCCTCTACGCCGCGCCCGCGGCCGCGATCGCGGGCCACGAAGATGTCGGCGCCATCGCGGCCGAAGCGATCGGCGGTGCGGGTCTGCGTCGCATCGTCGCGCTCGTCGTCGCGCTCGCGCTGTTCACCTCGATTTCCGCCATGGTGATGATCGGCCCGCGGGTGTACGAGCGCATGAGTGAGGACGGCTACCTACCACGGTGGTTCCGGCGATCCTCGAGTACGCCCTCTGCCGCGATCTTCGCCCAGGCCGGGCTCGCGATCCTCGTCCTCTGGTTGAGCGAGCTCGCGCAACTCCTCGGCTACATCGGCTTCACGCTCGGCATCTCCGCCGCCGGAACCGTGATCGGGCTCCTCGTCCTGCGGCGGAAAGAGGGGCCCGTGCGCGTCCCCATCCCGGGCTATCCGGTGGTGCCCGTCGCGTTCGTCGTGCTCACGTTGAGCGCGGCGGCGTGGATGGCGCTCCGCCTTCCCGGCCAGGCGGGGTTCGGCCTCGCGACGGTCGCCGCGGGGCTCCCGCTGTACGCGTACGGCCGGAGGCGGCACAGGGCCGGGCCCTGAGGGCGCGCGGACGCCCTCCGCCACACGCCGTTCGTAAGACTTCCAGAGATCCTCACCGCGCGACTCGCCGTGCCGTACTCTGGAGCTGGGCCGGCAGACGAAACCACCGAGGTGTGCCATGCGAACGTTCACGATCTTCGCTCTCTTCTTCCTCTTCGCGCCCCGAACCATCCGCGCTGCCGACTGCGGCGACTGGCTCACGGTCTGCGTCTGCGGCGACTTCGTCGACATCTCCCCGTGCGGCAATGCCACGGTCGGGGAGGGCTGCTGGAACTCGACGGGCGTCGGCGCGATCCTCGTCGCGCAAGGCTGCTTCAGCGTCTCGAATGACGATGTCGTGCTATCCGTCGAGCAGCTGCCCCACAATCAGTTCGGAATCGTCTTCGCGTCCTACTCGTCGTCGTCCGGCCAGCCTACGTTCGGCGACGGGGTGCTCTGCATGGACGCGCCGTACTTGCGCTTCCCCGTTCACTCATCGGGCCCGCTCGGCGTGTTCAGCGAGGGACCCGGCATCGCGCAGTTCGCCGGCATCCAGCCGGGCGACCAGATCCTGTTCCAGGGCTGGTTCCGCGATCCCACTGGACCGTGCGGGAGCGGCTTCAACCTGAGCAGCGCGATCTTGACGACCTGGTCGAATTGAGGCCCCCGCGAACCGTCAGGGGCAGAAGGTCACGCTCAACCCGTGCGAGAGGTTGAACGCAGCGCCCCCCGCCGCAGGGTCGCGATACCAGAACTGGAAGTGCCACGTCGACCCCGCCGTGATCTGCCCTTCAGGCTCGGGTGGCGCCGTGTAGTCGACCGGTCGGGACGCTTCGCCGACGAGGTCGATCGCCAACGGGGGCTGAAGGCGAAAGAGCCCCAGACCGCCCGCGGCCACGCAGAGGAACCCGTTGCCGAAGGGCGTCTCCGATTGGGCCGGGCCGTAGAAGAACAGCCCGAACTGACTCGGCGGCACGGCGGAGGCGAAGAGCGTGAGATCGTTCGCCGCGATGTCAGTCGAGCCGGACGTGCGGATCAGCGCGCCGAGGCCCACCGAGTTGGGCGCGGCGGTGCAGTACGCTTCGAGGAGTGGCGCGGCCTCGAAGACCTCGAAGTCGTCGATCGCAGCTTCGACCCCTGAATTGTTGGGGCTGTCGATCGCCACGAACCGCACCTGGTTCGTGTCCGTCAATGGGACGTAGTCCAGCACGCGGAATTGCTGCCGCGTCCAGCCGCCGGACATGCCGGGGAGGCCCACGGTCTCGACGTTGACCCAATTCACTCCGTCGGCGGTCACGTCCACCGCGAACTCGTCATCGATGGCGAACTCATTTCCGTCGTTCGCGTACCAGCGGGCGTAGCCCACGCGCGGATCCGTCATCCCCGACAGGTCGAGCACAGGGGTGGTCAGAGTGAACGGACCACCGCAGACATCGAATTCCAGGTAACCCGCGCCGGGCACTCCGTTGTCGGTGACCCAGCACATGGTGCCGCTCCCCGGGGTGTAGTCTCTCCCGGGCGCCAGCGGCGTACCGATCGGCTCCGCGCGTTGCCAGAAGCCGTGATGTTCCATGTCGACGGCTTCGCTGGTCCAGCCCAGATCGATCTCGAAGTCGTCGGCGAACACGACCGGCTTCTGCATCGCGGCCGTGGCGTAGTGGCGCTCCGAGCGCGTGGTGCTCGCCGGCGGATCGGTCCAGGTGAAACCATTCGTCGACTGCGCGCTGAAGTAGTACCCGACGAGCGCGCCGCACGGCAGAGGGGGCAACGAGGCTCGGTACAGGTCCCCGCCGACGGAGACGAGCGGGACCGCAGCCGACCCCGCCCGCCCAGTCGTGTCAGGGAGTGAAGAGGATGGTCACACCGTCGGAGAGGTTGAAGAATGCGCCCATGGCGGCCGGGTCGCGGTACCAGTACTGGAAGCTGTGAGAGCCGGCCACGATTCCGAACGTCGGGAGGTCGACCTGGCGGCTGGCCATGTTGCCACTCGCGCTCGCGGGCGGGTTGATCCTCACGATGGGCGTGACGACGCAGAGGAAGCCGTTGCCGAAGGGAACCTGCTGCTGGCTGGGGCCGACGAAGAAGAGGCCGATGTCGTTCGGGACGGGCGAGGACATCAGAGTCAGGTTGTTGGCTGCAACGCTGGCGCTGCCGGAGGCCAAGATCGTTGCACCGGGGCCCACGGAGTTGACGGCACCGATGCAGTAGTTCGTCCCGATCGTTCCGTCGTCGAACTCGAGGTCATCCAGGCCCCAGGAATCGGTGCCGGACGCCGAGTAGAACTTGGCGAACCAGAACTCCGTGTCGCTGGTCACCCCTAGGAATGAGTTCGGGAGGACGCCTCCGCCAGGAATGATGACGGAGCCCAGACTCGCGCCGCTGGCGTCGAACAGCTCGAGGATGTCGTCTCCCAGCCCGGTCTGGTCGGCGATGAAACCGCCGACGGCGAAGTGGGCGGACGAGAACTCAAAAGTCATGGTCCCGGTGGCTGCCGGGCCAGGGAAGACGAGCGTGTTGCTGATGAAGTTCGGCTCCGACGGCAGGGTGCCGGCGATGAACATCGGGAAGGGCAGGCTTGCTGACGAGGTCACCCACTGGGTCGTCGGACCGGGCGGGACCTCGAAATCCGAGGTGCCGGTCACGTTCGAGATGCCGAACGAGGCCAATTCCGAGTTGATCTCCGTTCCATCGGCGATGGACTCGAAGGTGATGAGCGTCGTCGAGCCGACAGCAGCCTTCCAGGTGGTGTGGTCGGTGTACCCAGTCAGCACTACGGACTCAGGAACGGCAGGCGGAGTAGTCACCTTCCCCGCCCCCCCGCCCGCATGCGGATCGATGCGATCCTGCTGCTGTGCGAGAGCGGGAAGCGAGAGAGTGAGAGACGCGGCGGCAAGCAGAACGAGCGGGCACTTCATCTACGATCCTCCAGGGTGAGTGCGGGGGGGGCGGGCGTACATCGACCCGGTTCCCCGCGCATCATCCCAGCAACGGTGCAATTCCGCCAGACGCCTCCGCCCGGGTGCCCTTCGACTCGCCGTCAGGGGACGAGGTCGATCGCGATCCCGTCGGAGAGGTTTGAGCCCGTCCCGGCGCCGGGGTCGCGGTTCCAGCGCTGGAAGTAGTGTGTGGTACCGGCCACCACGTTCATGGGTATGCTTCCCGCTAGACCTTGCGCGCCCGCCACGAAGTCGACGGCGATCGTCGCAACGCCGCCCGCGTCGGGGAGGCTTATCGGGAGCAGTCGCTGGAGACCAGTGGGGTTGACACACAGGAAGCCGTTCTGGAACGGGAGCTCGGAGGGCGCGCTCGAGGCGATGAACTGTCCCGGCTGCGAGGGCAGGTTGTCGGCCGTGAGGACGAGGTCGTTGGCCGCGATGGACACCGTCGCGAGGTTCGAGTGCATCGTCGACGGCTGACCGGTGGAGAACGGGTTGCTCTGGCAGTAGTTGCCGCCCCCGCCGTCCGGGAGCGTCACGTTCAGGATCTGGTTGCCCGAGATCGCGTAGCCCATGACGACCACGGGTGACATGGGTGCGCCCGGAGGCGGGGAGAACGTGACGTTGAAGGTTCCCGTGGGGACGATGATGGCGTAGTTGCCAGCGGCGTTCGTGTTGTCGCCACACAGGCTCACGCCCACCAGGGTCGTCGCGTCGCGGAGATCCAGGTCGGCGGTCTCCACCGGCGTCCCGGACGTGTCCTCGACGTGGCCGGAGAGCACGACCCCCGGCTGCAAGACGATGAGGCCGAGGGCGCCGCTGCCTGGCACGACGACGCTATCGAGGGTCGCCGCCACGACGAGGTCGGCGAACTGCGGACACACTTCGAAGTCGTACGTGCCGGCGGGCACGATGAAGTCGACGAAGCCCGAGCCGTCCGTGTTGTCCCCCGGGGTGAACAGCTCCTCGTCCGTCACCACGTCGATCGCGTCGAAGTCGACGTTGAACAGGCCCGAACCGTTCATTCTCTCCACCGTCGCCGTCACGAGGAAGCCCGGCTGGAGCTGGAACGTGCCGATGTTCGTGTCCACCGCCAGGTCGAGCAGCACCCGACCTGGAGCGAAGAGGGGCAAGCCGACGGAGGACGTGTCGAAGCGCAGCTCGATCGGGCTCGGTGGGACGACGATCGAGTAGTTCCCGAAGGCGTTCGTGAAGCCTCCGACGAGCGTCACGTCATCGTTCGTCGTGAGGTCCCGCACGTCGAGGTCGAGGCCGTTCACTGGCGCATTGAACGAGTCGACCACCGTCCCCGAGAGAGCCACGCCCTCGGGGAGTGCGAGCACTCCCAGGATCGTCGTGCCGACTACCGATACGTTGTCCAGTTCCAGCACGAGGCTGCTCGCCACCGGCGGCGCGGGCGGCTTGAACGTGATGCGGTAGAGTCCCAGGTCGATGGTCGTCGAGAAGAACCCGTTCGCATCGGTCGTGTCGTTCGACAGGTTGGCGTCGTCGCCATCGACGAGATCCTTGGCATCGATGTCGACGCCCGCGACGCCGATGCCGTGCTCGTCGACGACCTGGCCCGTGATCAGGTCCGCTCGGGCGGTGCTCGCGGAGAGGCAGGCCACGGACAAGAGAAGGAGGGGAGACACGCGTTGGGAGCTCATCGGCTGTTCTGGGTCGAGGGTGGGGATCGGGCGGAGGGCTACGAGCCCACACAGGGACGAGCATCACGGCAAGCAGGGTGCCAGCGGAAAACGGCCCTCTATCCGGGCTCGATAGGGCAGCGTCTCCTCCCAAGTGGTACGCGACCGTCCAGAACCTGGACCCTCCGTCCAGTTCCCAGATGGCGCATCCGGGCGGTCCGCCCCCGCGCGGGGTATCGTCGGGCCCCAGCGCTCTCCTCCGGCATGCCCTTCGCACGATCCAGCCCATTTGCGATGCACGTGAGCGCCGCGTCATGATCGGCCTCGGTCCGCTCGGCTTCGCGCTCGTCGCGGCCTGCGGGCCGCGCGAGGTCATCGCGCAGCGTGCCTCGGATCCGGTCCAGGGCTCGCAGACCCTGGCGGCGGCGCGCGAGGTCGCGCGTTGGCTCGATGGCGTCGCGGTCGAGCACCAGGGCGGGACCGTCTGGCCGGCGCAGGTCGAGGGGGAGCCGCGCTACGGGATCGACCTCTACGCGGGTGTGCCCGGAGTCGTGCTCTTCCTGCTCGACTATCATCTGGCCACCGGCGACGAAGCGGCGCTCGCGCGCGCCCGGGGCGGGCTGCGCTTCATGCTCGCGGAGCTCGAAGCGCGCGGAGCCAAGCTGCCCGTTGGGCTCTACACCGGCCTCGCGGGGCTCGGATTCACGTTCTGCGAGGCATGGAAAGTGACGGGCGACGAGGCGTACCGGGCGGGGGCCGAGCGCTGTCTCGCGCACCTCGCCGAGCGCGCCGAGGCTGTCGGCGAAGGTGCGCGCTGGAACGCGAGCACCGACGTGATCTCGGGCAGCGCGGGCGTCGGCCTGTTCCTGCTCCGTGCCGCGCGCGAGCTCCACCGGCCGGACGCGCTCGAGCTCGCGCGACGGGCGGGCGACGACTTGATCTCCGTCGCGGATGCGAAACGCGGCGGGCTGGACTGGGCCATGTCCGCGGACACCGCGCGGCGCATGCCCAACTTCTCGCACGGCACGGCCGGAGTCGGACACTTCCTCACCGAGCTCGCGCGCGCGACGGGGGCGGAGCGCTTCCTCGCCGCCGCGCGTTCCGCCGGAGTCTACCTGGCGGCGATCGCGGCGCCCGCGGGCGTGGAGGGCGCGCTCGTGTTCCATCACGTACCGGAGGGCGAGGAGCTCTTCTACCTCGGGTGGTGCCACGGACCCGCGGGGACGGCGCGGTTCCTGCTCGCGCTCGAGCGTGCGACGGGTGAGCCGGAATGGGGCGCCCTCGCCGACCGACTCGTCGCCGGCCTCGCCGCGAGCGGCATCCCGGGTGCGCGCCCGCCCGGCTTCTGGAACAACGTCGGGCAGTGTTGCGGGAACGCCGGCGTGGCGCAGTTCCTGCTCGCGCGGAGCCGACTCGCTCCCGTTGAGGGCCACGTCGCGCTCGCGCGCTCTCTCACCGAGGACCTCCTGGCGCGCGGCACGCGCGACGCGGCGGGCCTGCGCTGGACCCACGCCGAGCACCGCGTGCGACCCGAGCTGCGCACGACGCAGACGGGACTCATGCAGGGCGCGGCGGGCGTCGGCCTGTTCCTCCTGTGGGCGGCGGCCTACGACCGGGGTGCGCCGCCGAACATCGTCTTCCCGGACGACCCGCTGCCTGGTCTCGCGCGCGAGGCCCATGACGTCCGCGTCCGCGACCTCGGCGTCGTCATCGGCGAGCTCCCGACCGGCCCGCGCAACGCGATCACCGACGTGGCGCCCGTCGCGGTAGGGCACGCGACGATCGACGACCGGGGCGACGCGCGCACGGGCGTCACGGTCGTGATCCCGCGCTTCGGCGAGAACACCTACCTGCGCAAGGTGCCAGCCGCGGTCTACACCGGGAACGGCTACGGCAAGGCGACGGGCTTCACGCAGGTGGAAGAGCTCGGCGAGCTGGAGGCGCCGATCGCGCTGACGAACACCCTGTCGGTCGGCACGGTGCTCCAGGCGATGGTGGTGCGCTGCTTGCGCATGCCCGGCAACGAGGGCGTGCGCTCGATCAACGTCGTGGTCGGCGAGACGAACGACGGCTGGCTGAACGACATCCGCGCGTTCCACGTGAAGGCCAGCCACGTAGACGCCGCCTGGGACGCCGCCGCGCGCGGGCCGGTCGCCGAGGGCTGCGTGGGCGCGGGGACGGGCACGCTGTGCCTGGGGTACAAGGGTGGGATCGGCACGTCGTCGCGCGTCGCGGGCGGCTACACGGTCGGCGTGCTCGTGCAGTCGAACTTCGGCGGCACTCTGCGCGTGGACGGCAAGGCGCCCGGCCCGCCGAAGAAGGAAGAGCGCGAAGAGGACGGCTCGTGCATGGTCATCGTCGCCACGGACGCGCCGCTCGACGCGCGCAACCTGCGGCGGCTGGCGAAGCGCGCGCTGCTCGGCCTCGGGCGCGTCGGCTCGGTGATGGCGAACGGCAGCGGTGACTACGTCGTCGCCTTCTCCACGTTCGACGGCAACGTGATCGCGGCCGAGGCCCGGGAGCCGCGCACCGTAACAGTCCTCCCGAACGCGCGCATGACGCCGCTCTTCCAGGCCGTCGTCGAGGCGACCGAGGAGGCCGTCCTGAACTCCCTCGTCGCGGCCCGCACGACGACGGGGCGCGCCGGGCACACCGCGCGCGCGATCGAGCACGAGCGGCTGCGACCGCGGTAGGACCCGGTAGGGGGCGGGTCAGGGGATCTCGAACGCGAGGCTCGCGGTGCTGCCGGCCTCCACGGTGACCTCCGTCGGGCCGGCGAGCACGTCCGAGCTGAAGGCCGCGGTCACCTCGACTCTCCACCTGCCAGGCGTGAGGTTGCGAAGGACGACGATCTCACTCTTGTCCGGGGAGGCCGCGCGCTTTGCTGTCGTGCTCGATGGGGTCCACTGGAATGGCGAGCCCTCAGGACAATGACGGATTCCAAGGCACACGACCTAGAGACCGACGCCCCGCCGGACATGATCGGCGCCGCGCGCAAAGGATTTGACGGGACGGGGGTCCCCGCGCCCAACCAGACGCTGCCCGGCGAGGCCGAAGGCGACGTGATCGGCGGCTACAAGCTGCTGCAAGAGATCGGCGAGGGCGGCATGGGCACGGTCTGGATGGCCCAGCAGTCGGCCCCCATCCAGCGCAAGGTGGCGCTCAAGATCATCGAGCTCGGCATGGATACGCGCGAGGTCGTGCCGCGGTTCGAAGCCGAGCCCAGGCGCTGGCGCTGATGGACCACGCGCACATCGCCAGAGTGCTGGACGGCGGAGCGACGGCGACCGGCCCTACTTCGTGATGGAGCTCGCGCGCGGCACGCCGATCACGGACTACTGCGACCGCGCGAAACTGGGCCTGCGCGAGCGCCTCGAGCTCTTCAGCAAGGTCTGCGCGGCGATCCAGCATGCGCACCACAAGGGCGTGATACACCGTGACATCAAGCCCTTGAACGTGATGGTCACCCTGCACGACGGCGTGCCCGTGCCGAAGGTGATCGACTTCGGCATCGCCGAGGCCACGAGCGCGGAGCTGACGCAGGAGACGCTCTTCGCCCGGGCTTGGGCCTTCGCTCGCGCGACCCGTACAGGCAGGCCCGAGCGCTGGTCGCCGCCCGACGTTCCCCGCCTGGGTGACGAGCCCCACCCCGAGCCCGACTGGGGCGATTGACGCCGAACACCGTTACCCCGGGCTCGCCACGAGCCTCCACGACCTCCCAAGGCGCGCGCTCCGCCCTGCACGAGAAGATCGACCTGGCCCGACGCGCTCCGCGCGCGTGACACGACCGGCGCGACACGAGCAGCAGATAGTGCCATGAAGCCCACCCTGGTCGCGGGACTCGCCCTACTGGCCGTCGCGTACCTGGCCGTGCTCGGCACAGGCGTTCGCAGAGCCCGGCGCACGTCCGCCGACGAACTCGGAGCGGGCGGTCGCTGGCAGCCCTCGGCACTCCAGACGCTGATTGGCTTCGTGACCAACTTCTTCGACACCCTCGGCCTCGGCAACTTCGCGCCGACCACCGCATGGTTTCGCTACGCAAAGCTCGTCCCCGACGAGCTCATCCCGGGCACCATGAACGTCGGGCACACTCTGCAGGTGATGTTGATGGCGTTGCTCTACATCGAGACCGTCGAGGTCGAGTCATGCCACGCTGGTCGCCATGACCATGAGTGCCGTGGTCGGGGCCTGGCTTGGTGCGGGGGTCGTGGCGAGCCTGCCGAAGAGACGCATTCAGCTCGGCATGGGCGGCGCGCTGCTCATCGCTGCGTTGCTCATGGCCGCCTTCCAGTTCGACCTGAAACCCGAAGGCGCCGAGGCGCTGGGGCTCGAGTTGCCGCGCC
>Ga0114950_10000345_pt1 | contig 30768 bp, 25 predicted proteins | sample N075metaG_FD_83503 | JGI IMG/M metagenome (GOLD analysis project Ga0114950, IMG submission 83503) | Deep subsurface microbial communities from Kermadec Trench to uncover new lineages of life (NeLLi) - N075 metaG | ecosystem: Environmental > Aquatic > Marine > Ocean trench > Sediment | place...
CCGTGCGCCTCTTCCTTGCCCTGACAAAAATATCCACTTAATCAGAAGCTCCCTAGTCAGGAAATCCGCTCAATAATCGTACCTGTGCCGAGCCCGCCACCACAACACATGGCAATCAGCGCATATTTGCCATTGATTCTTTCAAGTTCATGCAATGCCGTGGTAATCAATCTGGCACCTGTGGAACCCGTCGGGTGACCTAGCGCAATTGCGCCTCCGTTGACATTGACTTTTTTAGGATCAACACCGAGATCCTTCTGCCAGGCAAGAACGACTGACGCAAAAGCTTCATTGACTTCAAAAATATCAATGTCATCGATTGTTAACCCGGCACGATCCAGCGCTTTTCGGGTTGCCGGAATAGGACCTTTCAACATGCTGACGGGATCTACTCCAACCAGTGTCGTTGCAATTATTTTCGCCCTGGGCTTGAGTCCCAGTTCTTTAACTGCTTTTTCCGATGCCATAATGACTGCAGCCGCACCATCAGAAATCTGGGAACTTGTTCCAGCAGTGTGGATTTCCTGGCCGGGTACTGCATTCAAGCCCTGAAGCGATTCAAGTGTTGTTGCCCTCAGTCCCTCATCTTTGGAAATAATTTTTGTTTCTCCGGTAGGTTTGAAGTTCTCATCCAGGACTGGCGCCTCTATGGGTACGATCTCTCGTGCAAAGCGATCTTCTTCCCAGGCCTTTATGGCTTTTTCCTGGCTGGCAAGACCAAATTTGTCTGTGTCTTCACGGGTGACCTGATATTCCTGGGCAATCATTGCCGCACCGACAAACTGGCTGGTTGGCTGGTAATGGTTTGTATAACTTTCTCCCATGGGTGAACCGTCTTTCATGCTTGAGCCTAAAGGCACCCTGCTCATCATTTCTATTCCGCAGCTCATGACAACATCTTCCATGCCGGATGCCACCATGGCAGCTCCCATGGTTGTCGCCTGCTGACTGGATCCACACTGGGCGTCAACGGTAGTCGATGCAACTTCCAGCGGCAGGCCCTGGGAGAGCCATGCAATCCTTGAAATGTTGAACGTTTGTTCACCCACCTGGGAGACGCAGCCACCTATTACCTGATCTATCTTCGCCGGGTCTATGCCACTCCGGTCCAGCGCACCTTTTTGTACGGCGCCCAAAAGGTCTGCGGGCATCAATCCCGCCAGACCCTTGCCACGTTTTCCTATGGCGCTTCTGCAAGCCTCAACAATGTAAACATCTCCCATGATGGTTTCCTTTTTATGTTAACAATGGTTCATTTAGTGTGATTATTTTGAGCCCCTAGGATACGGACTGAAGGCAAGTTTCACAATCGATACAACTAACGCCTGTCTTGCTTGGCTATGACAGAATTCACGTAGAAGGCCAGCCCCACTGCCGCACCAGATAACACCATCGCCCATTCATAGGGCCAGAGCAGCGCGGATGGACTCCCCGGCAAGTAAAGTAATCCGAGTCCAATCGAAAAAACCAGTGCACCATAACCAACGAAAGCCCCATACTTCACCTTAAACGGACGTGGCATTTCTGGCTCGCGCTGTCTCAACCTGATAAACGCCAGCGCAACTAAGCCGTATGCAATGACGATAAAGAAGCTACCTGCGTCAACTAACCAGACCAGGATGGTGCGACCGAAAAAGGGTGACAGGCAACTTAACAAGCCAATAGTCAGAATACTGATATAGGGCGTCTTGTACTTCGGATGAATCCTGCTAAATACTTCCGGAATCATTCCCGATTCGCCGAGCGCATAGAGTATCCTGCTGCCACCAATGACGAAGGCATTCCAGCTAGTGAGAATCCCGCCGATTCCGGCAACAATCATCAGGTTTCCCATTGCCTGGCTTTTCCAAACGTTGGCGTTGGCATCAGCTGTCGCAACACTCGACGAACGTAACTGATCGACTCCGAGTGACATTGAAACTGATAGGCTAATCAGGATGTACCAGAGAATGGCCAGCGACACAGAGATAACAATCAATTTGCCAATAAGTTGCGGATCAAGATTGATCTCCTCGGCTGACTGGGGGATAACATCAAACCCGACCATCAAGGCAGGCACCATCACCAGGACGCCAAGGATTCCCACTGCACCGTGAGTGAAAAGCGGCACGGGTTCACTCTGCAACTCGAAGGTGAATGCGCCTGTAAAGAACGACACACCAACGGCAAGCAGCAAAACCGTGACGATGGTCTGAACAATGGCGGCGAACCGGATACCGATGACATTAATGGTTGTGATGACGATCGCACCCAGGATACCAATCACCACCATGCTGGCATAGACATCAGAACCTTGAATACTCCACAGGTAGCCAATCTTAAGTTGCGGGAAAATGTACTCAAGGGCAGTTGGCAATGCCGCTGACTCAAAGACGCAGACCGTCACATAGGCCATGACAATGGCCCAACTGGCGATGAATGAGGGTGTATAGCCAAGGGCACGGTAAGTATAAACATGCTCCCCACCAGCCTGCGGCATTGCCGATGCAAGCTCAGCGTAGGTCAAACTGACAAAGAGCACGGCGATACCACCTATGACAAACGCAAATACCGTTCCTAGAGAGCCAGCCCTTAAAAGCCATTCGCCAGTGAGCAGGACCCAACTCCAGCCAATCATGGCGCCAAAAGACAGGGAAATAACCTCCCGCCTTGCAAGCGTTTTTGAAAACCGCTCAGACACTTTCTCTCCCTGGTAAAGCGTGTCGTTATGTATGTTTTATCTTTGGTTTAAATTTTCCCGTTCCTATTAAGGAGTTGCTGAAAACGCAATACATACATTCAAAATCAACAACACCCAGCCCTCGCGCGAAACAATCAACCGTGCTATGTTTTTACCAGCAATCCTGCTGCTGTTCTTAATGCCGCCAGGTGCTGTCAATACAGAGTATCCGAGCATAACAAACCCTAGGGGTATGACGCAGATGTCTAAACGTAAAATAAACCGCCCCTACTCATCACTGGTGGTGGATGGTGTCGAGAAGGCGGCTGCCCGTGCAATGTTGCATGCCGTTGGTTTTACAGATGCAGATTTTGAAAAACCTCAAATCGGCATAGCATCAACCTGGAGCAACCTGACCCCCTGTAACATGCATATTAATACACTGGCTGATGCTGCTGCGATGGGTGCAGAGGATAACGGCGGCAAGGCAATCACCTTCAATACCATCACGGTTTCTGACGGAATCTCCATGGGTTCCCCTGGTATGCGCTACTCACTGGTTTCAAGAGAAGTTATCGCAGACTCTATTGAAACTGTCGTCGGTGCGCAGGGCTTCGACGGATTTGTCGCCATTGGCGGGTGTGATAAAAATATGCCGGGCTGCGCCATGGCCATGGCCAGGCTGAATCGCCCCAGTATCTTCGTATACGGTGGAACGATTCAGCCTGGAAAGGATAGGCGGGATGTGATCTCCGTATTCGAAGCCGTGGGAAAGCATGCGGCAGGCAAACTATCTGACATCGAACTAAAAGAAATTGAAGCCACCGCGATTCCAGGTCCGGGTTCCTGTGGTGGTATGTATACCGCCAATACCATGGCTTCAGCGATTGAAGCACTTGGCATGTCCCTGCCCAATTCATCCGCTCAGAATGCAATCTCTGAGGAAAAGCGGCAGGACAGCCATGCAGCGGGCGAGGCAGTGGTGCGATTGGTGGAAGCTGATATCAAACCTTCAGACATATTGAGTACCCGGGCATTCGAAAATGCAATCACCGTAGTCATCGCTCTTGAAGGGTCAACAAACGCAGTACTCCATCTGCTTGCGATCGCACATGCTGCAAGGATTCCTCTGTCTATTGATGATTTCAGTCGTATTGGTAAGCGCGTACCGGTACTGGCTGATATGCGCCCGGCGGGAAACTATTCCATGAGCGAACTCATCGAAATTGGTGGCATTCAGCCATTGATGAAATTATTGCTGGAAGCCGGTATGTTGCATGGAGATTGCATGACGGTAACGGGAAAGACTCTCGCTGAAAACCTTGAAAACGTCGACCCTTACCCGAGCGAACAAAAAGTTATTCGGCCGCTATCCGATCCGATCAAGAAAGATAGCCACCTCGTGATTATGAGAGGGAATCTGGCCCCAGAGGGTGCGGTTGCAAAAATAACAGGCCATGAAGGAACCCAGTTTACCGGAACCGCTCGGTGCTTCCATGGCGAAGAAGCTGCCCTCGCTGCAATACTCGATAGCACGATTACCAGTGGTGACATCGTTGTCATTCGATATGAGGGACCTCGTGGTGGACCTGGAATGCGTGAAATGCTGTCTCCAACCAGCGCAATTAGTGGCCGAAACCTCGCAAGCGAAGTCGCCCTTATCACAGATGGAAGATTTTCTGGTGGATCTCACGGCTTCGTTATTGGCCACATCACTCCCGAGGCTTTTGATGGTGGACCCATTGCCCTGATAGAGGACGGTGACACCATTATGATCGACGCAGAGGCACAGACAATTACGCTGGATATTAGTGATGCAGAGATGAGCAGTCGAAGAGCCAGCTGGACGCAACCAGAGCCCTACACAGACCGTGGTGTTCTGGCTAAATATGCGAAGTTGGTGAGCTCAGCCTCTAAAGGTGCGGTAACCGATTAATCTTCCAGACTGTTTGACTTCGGCAGAGACCAACCCCAGACCATCGCAGCAGCACGTAACAGAAAAGCACATGCAATGCCTGCCCAGAGAGTAGCGACCTCTGGCAGCCCCATGTATTGACCCGCAGTTCACTTACATTTCTATTGATCCCTTCTTGGAATCAACACCTCGAATGAGATATTCTGCAGTCATGAATCCTAATCAGGCTGTTCATCAGATGACCAGGAACGAACCTTAATTCCTACTGACGCGCTCTAAGATGAAAATTCTAACAATCATTGTCTTGCTGATGTCCAACCACAGTTTGTGGGCAGACACGTCGATGACGTTAGGACCGTATGAATCACAGGAAGAACTTCGCGAGGCAACCAGTTTCCTGAACAGCCACCAGATTAGATTCCAGCTAAATGACGATGCTGTTGTGGAATCTCTCGGGTTCATCGTCGTTACTGACCCCATGAGCTTATCGCGGGCGGATCTGCTGGTCACCGATTTAAGGGAGCAGGGCTTTTCAGATCTTTTGTACATCAGGCACGGTGTGTACCAGGGCCGGGTCTCAGCTGGAATATATTCCTCAGTATCAGGCGCTGGAAAACGGGCGGAAAAGCTGTCTGATTCCAGCGGCAAGTTTAAAGTGATTGAACGCTCTCGTACCGTTTTCAGTTCAACTATCACAGTCATGCCTGGTGATGTAAATCCATCGGCTGTTATTAGTTTTGAAGCTTTCACGGGCCTTAGTGTTCCGACTATTAAGAGCGAAACTGCCCAGATCAAAAGACCCGGCAAGGGTGTTGAGGTAAAAGAAACCGCAGCTGAAGAAAGACTCATGGAGATTACCAACACACCAGAGCCTTCATCAAAAGCTGATCTTCAGAAAACCAGGAAACCTCCAGACGCCCAGGAAAAAATAGTCATAACGAACGAGCCTCAAGAGGACAGCGATTTCCCGTTCACGCCTTTTCTATTGATCGCAGTTTCTCTATTGATAATCACCAGTGGGTTCTTCTTTTTTATCAAACACAGGGTAAGAAAAAATCACTTACAACCTGAAGAAAACGCCCGATTTGAAGAGGTCAAGAAACCACCCACCCTCTCCAGCGAACAAGAGGTGCCGCAGTTGCCAGAGAGGCAACTCGATGGATCCGTTGGTGCAATTTCCGCCTATGCCAATCAGATCTTAAGCGGCCAGATTCCTGGAAAAGACGAGATTCCACAGTATCTTGCCACGATCCAGATGGGTGGCACAGAAGTCCTCGACCTCATCAGTGATATCATCGATTTATCCCGAATCGAGATTGGCCAGGTCGAAATCGAACGCATTTCTTTCGACCCTGAATCAGCATTGCAGGACCTCATAAAATCTTTACTTCCCAAATCTGATGACAAAGGCATTTCCCTGCAATTTACACCTCACGAAAACCTGCCTGACCTCATAGCATCCGACCTGGGTAAACTCGAAAAGATTGTCGTGCCACTGGTTCGCCATGCTATTGAATGCACCTCATCAGGTCGGGTGTCTGTCTCTGCCTTATTCGACGAGTCTTCTGAATTACTGGAAATCGCGATAAAACATTCTGCCGATAGCCTTTCTCCCACGCAGATCGAAGAACTATTCGAGGCATCCGGATCAATCGCTGACATCAGCAACGAAAAAACACTGAGGTTTGCTGTCAGCAAACGCCTCGCCAACCTGCTCGGTGGCGATATTCAGATGTCACATGATTCAAGCCACGACATCACATATCTCGTCAAGATACGAGCTGACGAAATACTGAAGAAACAACTGCTGCTACCTTCCGGCATGAGTATTGATGAACTGGTTGAATCTGAATCCAGAGCAGTCCAGCAGATGGAAAATGCACAGGCTGGACTGGAGTCCGCTCGAAAAGAAGCGCAGCTTGCGGCCCTCGCCCTGACTGAACTAGAAGAACAAGCCCGGGTTCTGACCGGAGAACTTGAAACGGCCCAATCACTTGCCAGTGAAGATAAGTTGGCTAGATCGCAACTCGATAGCCAGACCAGGGAAGCGATAGATAAGTTAAACCTGGATCTCGACAACACAAGAAACAAACTCCAAACGGAACTGGATTCACTTTCACAGTCTGAGGCTGCCGCAAACAGTCGTGCCATCGAACTGGAGACTTCTCTCTCCCAGGCCATTGCGGAAGCCCAAAATCAAACAACCGCCAGGCAAGAAGCTGACCAGGCAGCCAGGGACCAGGTGAAACTGCTATCAACTCAATTGGCTGACGCCGAGACACAATTGGTTGATGCACAGGCACATCGAGACGCATATGCAAGACAGCGACAAGCAGACTCAGCGAACAAGAAAGTGGTAGAAGAACTTCGTGCCACACTTGGGGAGGTCGAGGCCCGACTCGAAGAAAGGTCGGAGGAAACGAGTGAATCCAGCTCTCAGATTAAGGCCCTGCAATCCGAGTTAGAGGAATCTAAAGTGTTTTCAGACCGGGAAGCCGAAAACCGGCTGCACCTTGAGAATAAAGTTGATGAGTTAACTCAAGACTGGGAGGCTGCCCGCAAAAACCTGGAAAGCCAATCGTCAAAATCCAATCAGCTCGCCGGAGATAACCAGTTACAAGCTGAAAACTTAGCCTCCGCGCTAAAAAAGGCGCGCCAGAATGTGATAGGTCAGGAAAAACAATACGAACAGCTAGAGCTAGAATCCAGCGAGCAACTTAAGGGGCTTGAGCTGGAACTTGAAATCGCCCGACAGCAGGCTATAGAAGGATCAAAACAGTCTGAGGACTCGATGGCAAAAGCAGAAGAGGAGCTCAATTCGCCACGCCGCCAGCTTATCCTCGCAGAGACTTCCTTTAAGAAAAATCTTGACGAAGATAACAACCAGCATGGAGAGGAGTTAAGCGCGCTCCAGTCGGCATTGTCTCTGGCTGAACTGAATCTTAATGCAGCGACAAATATCAAGGTACGAGTGGAAGAAAGTTCTGGTTCCCAGATTGAAACCCTCATGAACGATGTTAACCAGGCGAGAGCCACCGCGCGGAAGGAAACAGAAGCAAGGGTGGAAACAGAGAGAGAAACCCAGAGACAAATTGACCTGATGGCGGCTGAGCTAAAGGAAGCAGGAAATTTACTGGAAACTGAAGCGAGAACTCACCGTGAGCTTGAGCGTGTCACTGAAATCGCCAGGGAGACTCCCCAACGCCTGGGTCAGGCAGAAGCCAGAGTAAAGCAGTTACAGGCTGAGAAACAACTCGCCGAATCGCTGGTTGCCGAAAACAACACGGCAGCGACTTCAGTATCTTCCATGGATTTGACGCAAGTCGTGCCTTCTATATTGATGAGTCATCCCGTCATGCGTGCAATGGTCGAACGATTCAGAGAACGTTTGACTTATCAGCTTGGCGTAATGGACAGATCAATTCAACAGGAGAATTACCTGAATCTTCTTGTCAGCGTGAACTGGTTAAAAGGTGAGGCGAACAATCTTGAATTCTCTCACTTTGACGCCATTATTTCGGAACTGGAGCTTTGTCTGCGGCAACAATCCTTCGAGCAGATTCCAGACCTGATCAGTAAGCTAAAAAATATTGCGTCACGAATCGAAATACCAGACATCAAAATTGATGATGGTGCCTCACTTGGGGTTAAGCCTCAAAAACAGGGAGGTCCAATCAATCTGGAATTACCTGACAATGACAGAAAGGCAGAGTTACAGGAGAACTTTATCTCACAACTGGGCTCAATACTCCTTGAGATGGATGCAGCCTGGCAAGAGGGTGATGCCAGACAACTGGAAAAAAATTGCAAGTGGATACACCGATACAGCATCAAAATGAAGTTGGACACTATTACAACCTCGGCCGTGAAATTGCAGTCAGCCCTCAAACGCAGCGACCCTGATCAGATCTCCCAGCGTATGTGGGACTTTTTCAGCCTCTATAGCAATATCAGTATTGTACGACGATGACCACACCGGGCAGGCTGAATCATCGCCATTCGCCTTTTGCTACAATTGACACTTTCCCGCCAACAGAAATTTCAAATTTACCGCCGTTCTTGGATGCTCGAAGATATAGCTGAGAAGGCCGGGCAATCTCATATCCTTGCCCGACTGCAAGATTAACTTCTGGACTCCCAAAATATTTATGCTCAACCAGGTAACTGGCCCGACAGCCGTTCGCACTCCCTGTCGCCGGGTCTTCTGAAATTCCATACCCCATGGCAAACATCCTTGCCTGTAGTGATTGTTCATCGTTGTAACCACCCCGGCAAAAAAGGAAATATGCATCTGCCATTTTGCTATTCAATGCTCTTGCACTTTTCAATGCGGTGTAGCTGTTCAACGGGACCATGATCCTTCGGCAAAGACATCTGTGATGTAGAAGGTATGGCTCAAGCCTGTTCTTCCTTTAAATTAATGGAACGGTTTGTCACCTTTTACGGTGACACGGATACCACTGCGCGATTCAGGATAGTAATCCCACACGGCCATATGCTGGGTACATCGATTATCCCAGATAGCCACAGAATCAGGTTTCCATCTGAATCGGCAATGAAAATTCGGGTTCTTCACATGTTCGAATAACAAGGCGAGCACGGCATTACTTTCCTCCCGGCTCATGCCTTTTATTCGTTTGGTGAAGCCACTATTGACAAACAGCCCTTTTCGCTTCGTCACTGGATGCGTGCGAATTACTGGATGTTCTGAGCTCGGGTTATCTCTCTGGGGTTTGTGATCTCCATAAAACCCACCGTAATCCGCAGCGTGAATAGCGGTTAAAGGGTCGAGAAACCTTTTAAAGGTATCCGACAATGCTTCATAGGCTTCATACATATTCGCCCAGAGTGTATCGCCCCCCTCGGTGGGCGTCTCGTGAATGTGCAGAATGCTGGCCATCGGCGGTTCCTCATCTGCTGATACGTCCGAGTGCCAGCCTTCGCCATTATTGCGGTGAGAATTTTCATCAGTATGGATTTTCATCAAGGCCGGATCATCATTCACGAAAGGGGCTGCCGGGTGAACATGCAGTTCACCAAAGCGCCTTCCCAGGGCCAGGTGCTGTTCCGGACTCATGGGCTGGTCCCTGAAGAACAAAACCATCTTATCCATCCACGCGCTGTGAATTTCATCGAACAGTTCATCTGTCAGCGGCTGGGTTAGATCAGCACCGTGAATAATGGCACCAATACATGGCGTCAGGGGTTCAATCTCAATGAGTTGGTAGTTCATATTCAGGCCCGTGTTCGTGGCTTAGCACTGTAACTTCTCATCAGGTAAAACTAATCTGACCACCGGCGGCCAAACTCACCTGTCATCTGTCTGTTCTTTAAAATCATCCCTTTACAACTTGAACATTTCAACCAAAGCCCTGCAAGCATAAAGGCTCGCGCCTGAATTGGAAGTCATTTCAACAAACTCCGGAAATGGCGGAATATCGAGCTCCATATGCCGCCTGAAACCTTCAAAGTCTTTGATTTTCTGCCCAGAAGCAACTGGTTGCTAACTTTTTCTAAACGGAGAATGCTCGCCAATATATTCAATCTCTTCCTGAATATACCGGTTTTCCTGTTGCAGGTAGCTGTCGATTGCGTCCCTTAAGGATGCATTCACGATCCAATGAGCACTATAGGTCAGTGACGGCAAATATCCCCTGGCCAGTTTATGGGGTCCTTGTGCACCAGCTTCCACTCTTTCCAAGCCGTGGTTGATGGCGTACTCAATGGCCTGGTAGTAGCAAACTTCGAAATGCAGGAATGGGTGATCCTCAATACAGCCCCAGTTACGACCAAAAAGACATTCACTACCAATAAAATTAATTGCCCCCGCGATATACCGACCATCACGCTTGCACATTATCAGCAATACTCCTTCCGGCATGGAGGCACCAATGAGCGAGAAGAACTGACGAGTCAAATAAGGTGAGCCCCATTTGCGACTGCCCGTATCCACGTAAAACCGATAGAACGCATCCCAGTGCTGCTCAGTGATATTTTCACCAGTAAGTAGTTCTATCTCAATTCCATGGGCTAAGGCTTCCCGGCGTTCCTTACGGATATTTTTTCTCTTCTTTGAAGAAAGCCGGGAAAGAAAATCATCAAAAGACCGGAAGTTATTGTTGTGCCAGTGAAACTGTTTGTCCGTTCGTTGCAGAAAACCCATCTTGCCTAAACGATCCCACTGGTCTTTTTCTGCAAACGTGATATGAACAGAGGACACCTCCATCTTTTCGGCAACTTCCATCATGCCTGCGGCAAGATATTCTTCGTATTGTTTCTCACTGCCTAAAAGACGTCGGCCTGTTGCCGGTGTGAATGGAACCGAGCATTGAAGCTTAGGGTAATAACGTCCACCAGCCCGCTCAAATGCATCCGCCCAGCTGTAATCGAATACATACTCACCGTGGGAATGGCTCTTTAGGTACAAGGGAACGACGCCTACCACATGAGAATCACCATCTTCGAGCGCCAGGTGATATGGAGCCCAACCCGTTGCAGCAACTGCAGACCTGCTTTCTTCCAATGCATGGAGGAAAGCGTACGACAGGAAAGGATCAAATGGATATTCGCCTGAGGCGGGGTTGGCACATGCATCCCAGGCTTCACGCCCAATTTCACTGATCCGCGCACATGCCTTGATGGTGTATGTCACAGGGACCTTTGAGTCAAGGCAGCTGTCTGGATCTGTCGCCTAGAGCATCTCGCTGGCAATCAGTTCCAGTGCTTCCGGCTGTCCAGCTGCAATTAACATGCTGCCTACATGCCCTCTTGTCCCAGCTTCCTTCCAGGCCTGCAATCGTTCCTTGATTCGTTCGGCAGGACCCACCAGGTGAACAGCATCAACCAGTTCATCGGGAACTGCAGCCATCGCCTCATCCTTCTTTCCGGAAAGAAAAAGGTCCTGAATCTTGACTGCTGCATCTTCAAAGCCCAGTGCTTTGGTGTAGTCGGTATAAAAATTCTTATCACGAGCACCCATGCCGCCAATATAAAGCGCCATATTACCTTTGATTGGTTGTCTGCAGGCATCAATATCATCACCTATAACACAGGTAACAAAAGGCGCAATAGTGTAATCCATCAAGGTTTTACCGGCCGTCTTTAGACCCCTGGAGATAGGTTCATCAAAGACGTCATATCGGTCGGGATTCATCCAGATTGGGAATACACCATCAGCCACTTCAGCACTGCCTTCAAGTCCTTTTGGCGTGATGGAAGCAGTATAAATAGGGATTGATGTATCTGCCTGAAGAATACTTTTCAACGATTTACCCAGCCCCGTTCCATCATCACCCTTATAAGGCAAACTGTAGTGGAAACCCTGATGTTCCACGGGCCCCTCGCGTGACATTATCTGTTTCATAATGCTGATGTATTCTTTGATTCGCGTAACCGGGCGGCCATAGGCTACCCCATGCCAGCCCTCCACAACCTGGGGACCCGACGCGCCAAGGCCAACGATAAACCTTCCTCCGGAAAGCTGATTAAGTGTCATGGCTGTCATGGCCGTGCAGGCTGGTGACCTCGCGGGCATCTGCATAATGGCCGTTCCCACCTTAATCTTATCGGTGTTAGCCAAAATCCATGTGGCTGGTGTGACGGCGTCTGAGCCATAAGCTTCGGCGGTCCAGACAGAATCAAACCCCAGGCTTTCTGCCAGCTTGATACGGTCAATATCCAGATTGACTATCTTGCCGGAATATCCGCTTAACAATCCAAGCTTCATATTTTACCCCTTAAAATTTTTTGTTAGCTCTTCAAAATGAAAAATTCTTTGCTGTGAATGCATCATAGGTTGCCTGGGCTTCTTTTGGTGAAACGCAGGAAATAATATGAGTCGTAATACCACCCGCGCCAAGTTCACGAATCTTTTCCTGGCATTCCTCCATGCTGCCTATCAGTGCAATATCATCAACCAGTGCATCATCCAGCGCACCGGTTGTCTTCGCCCTGTCTTTAGCCGCCCATCCTTCTGCTATTGTTTTGGCAACTTCTTCATATCCCGCCCATGCGAGAAAGGCGTTGTATACCGGCGTTGCATAGTAAGGAGCAAAACCGGCTCGAACCATATCCCTTGCGGCGGGTTTATCATCCGTCACAATCACCTGGTGGCGACAAACAATCTCGATATCTTCAAGTTTTTTACCGGCTCGCTCGGCACCAATTCGAATGTGCTCCATCATTTTCGGCAGCGCATCCTTCGGAAAGAGATTCAGGATTACTCCATCCGAAAATTCTGCTGCAGCTTCCAGCATCCTGCTGCGAAGGGCTGCCATATAGATAAGTTGTTCTCCTTCCTGCAAAGGATACTGCCTGTATCCATGACTGCTCACGGTCTTGCCATCAAAGTCTGTTTTCTCACCCAGTAGCATGCTTTTTACCAGTTGAGTGGTTTCCTTCACCCGTGTCACGGGCTTTTCAAACTCCTGTCCATGCCAGTTTTCCATCATCGTCTGGCTGGATGAGCCAAGTCCAAGTATAAACCGCCCCTTTGAAAGCTTGTTTAATACATGTGTGGTGGAAGCCAGTACTGCAGGTGTCCTCGAGAAAACAGGAATAATAGCCGTGCCGATACGACATCGCTCTGTATTCAGGGCAACCGCAGCAGCCGTGGTTAGCGCATCCAGCCCTGAACTATCAGCAAACCACAAATCGTCATATCCTTCCGCTTCTGCCCATTTCGCCAGTTCAATCGTTTCCTCTACCCCACGTGGGTCAGGGAGTGTTAATGCTGTTCTTTGTGGCACTGCCATAGATCTTCCTTAAAATTATTGCTAATGGTTTCAACTAACTGCTTAGAACGGCATCCTTAAATTATGTCGGCACTGGTGAGCTTTTCCTCGCCATCGGCGTCAAGGCCGGGCCGATATAGTTGCTTCTTCTCGGCTTTTTTCTGCGAGCCGCTTTTTTTACGCTCATAGTTTTTTGCGGAAGTGTATTCAGGCTCTTTTAATTCCTTCGCGCCAAATGACTTTTGATATTGAGCCTCTGATACCTTTCCGTAAGTAGTCGATCGTTGCCGAGGGGTGCGACCGATACTCAGGATGATCTCCTCCATTTCCTCGGGAGAAGTTTCCTGTCCATGACTGGCACCTGCTGCCCTGGTGATGGTTTCATTCATTAACGTGCCACCTATGTCATTCACCCCGGCGGTAAGACAGGCACGAACTCCATCGTGGCCCAGCTTGGTCCAGGATGCCTGTATATTCTTGAAAAGAGGGTGTAAGACGAGCCGCGAGATGGCATGAATCAGGACCGCTTCCCTGAATGTTGGTCCTTTTCGTGCACCACCCTTAAGGTAAATAGGCGCTTCCATATGAATGAACGGCAGAATGACAAATTCCGTGAAACCACCGGTTTTCGCCTGAAGTTCCCTCACCCGGAGCAGATGTCTTGCAACGTGCTTATATTCTTCGATATGCCCATACATTATTGTTGCAGTCGTATTGAACCCCTGACCGTGAGCAGCTTCCATCACTTCTAACCACTGCGCTGTATTAATCTTGTCCGGGCAAAGGGTTTGCCTCACTTCATCATCAAGTATCTCTGCGGCAGTACCGGGCAGTGTCCCAAGACCCGCTTCCTTCAACTGACCCAGGTAATCACTGATGTTAACTCCGAGGGTATGAGCTCCCTGCCACACTTCTAATGGTGAGAAGGCATGAATGTGCATCTCCGGCACCACCTGCTTAATACTGTGGCAAATATCTATGTAAGTCTGGCCGGTGTACTCCGGGTGGATACCGCCCTGCAGGCAGACTTCTGATGCGCCACGGTCATGAGCCTCCAGGGTTCGACGCATAACCTCTTCATGAGACAGAACGTATGGCTTGCCACGCAGATTCTCACTCATCTTGCCCTTGGAGAAGGCACAAAACTGGCATTTGAAATAGCACACGTTGGTGTAGTTAATATTGCGATTAACACAATAGGTCACCTCGTCTCCCACTATCTTCCTGCGAAGTTCATCAGCCGCACTACAGACATGGGTATAGTCATCCCCACGTGCCTTAAACAGGCGAACTATCTCATCTTCAGACAATGTGTCGCCACCAGCGGCCTTTTCAAGGATGACTTTCAGGTCTTTCGAGGCTGGTGATTTTGGCAGATTGGTCACCCTGGCAAGGTCACCTTCGGGGGGGTTAGGTGTTTCACCAGCGGACCAGGATTCTGCCCTGACAAAACCCTGACCATCAATGGCCTGCAAGACAAAAGGTTTGATTTCCGAATCTACCCACTGGTTCAGATCCATCGCGTATTCAGGATAGATCGCCAGGCGCTCTATCAGTAACTTACCGGCATTTGCTGTCTTGCTGGCTAGATCAGACAGGTGAGGCCATGGCGCCTCAGGATTAACAAAATCCGGTGTGACCGGCGATACACCTCCCCAGTCATTGATACCCGATTCTACTATCTGCTCAAATGCACCAGGGCTCAAATTAGGTGGCGCCTGAATATTCATGTTGGCACCAAAAATGATTCTTGCCAGCGCGATGGTCCACAACAGTTCATTGAGATCAGGTTCCGGCGCATGCTCCATTAAAGTATCGGCCTTGGCCCTGAAATTCTGGATGATGATTTCCTGGATATGACCATAGAGCTTATTGGCATCACGCAGTGCCAGCAATGATTCGATACGCTCCATTCTGGTTTCGCCAATGCCAATCAAAATACCGGAAGTAAATGGGACTCTGGCTTCACCCGCCAGGCGTATGGTTTCAAATCGGCGCTCCGGGATTTTGTCTGGCGACCCATAGTGCGGCATACCTTTTTCCATGAGCCGCATGGAGGAACTCTCAAGCATGATGCCCATTGAGACAGAAACTAATCGCAACTCCGCAAATTCGGCTGCTGTCATCAACCCAGGATTAAGGTGAGGGAACAATCCGGTTTCATTGAATACCATTTCTGCCATATCCCGGAGGTATGACAATGTCGACTCCTGGCCCAGTTCCTTTAGGCCATCTCTTGCAGCCTTGTACCTCAATTCCGGCTTATCCCCCAGTGTGAACAAGGCTTCTTTACAACCAGCCCGGGCACCATCCTGGGCTATTTTTAGCACCTCCTCGGGCGTTAAATACGGTGCCTTTAACTTTCTCGGCACCTGGGCGAAAGTGCAATAGTGGCAAACATCCCGACATAAATGTGTCAGAGGAATAAAGACCTTGCGGGAGTATGAGACCGCATTCTGGTGACCAGCATCACGCAAGCCTGCGGCAACACTCATCAACGCCCGGGTGTCATTACTCCCTGCAAGCATGAGAATTTCTTCATCAACCAGCGATTCTGACTCGGCCCTGGCCAACAGGGCACTATGCGTTGATGTATCAACACTATTTTTACTATTGCCACTAATCGAGCTTGTCATATCAACCGATCCTGAGGAGTCCCTCGGACATCCTCTCCAAAATTTCGCTTTCACGCAAATAACGATGCGTATGAGATTCTATTGCCTGATCAGCCAGCGTCTTCACTAACTGTTCAAGGTCTTCGGGTGTATCGATATCGAGCCCGATACCCGGCAGTTTAGCGACCGTTGGAACAATGTCCAGCTTACGGGCTATGGCCAGGTGCCGCCTGAAACTGTCTTCTCCAAAGGCAAACTCCATGCAGTCCGGGGGCGAACAGACAATGCAGTTTGACCCACCCAGATCACTTGCTGGAACTATCAGGAACTCAGGCTCCCCTGTCTGGCCAAAACCATCCATGACAACCTCCAGTTCTTCGGGCGTCACCAGGGGAACATCACCTGGAAGGAACAGCATAATCCCGATTCCATCAGCCGTTAGCTGTTGCGCAGCTTCGGTCACCGCCGGTATCAGCCCAGGGTTCACAGGTTCATCTATTATGCGTGAACCAAACCCGAGGGCCAGCTGGATAACAAATTCATCGTTAGTCACGACAACAATCTCATCCACAGAGGTGCAGGCTTCGGTCGCAGTAAGAACATCCTCAACCATCTTTGTAAACAGAAGGGTACGCTCTTCTTCAGTCAATATGGGCGCCAGTCTTTGCTTGGCCCTATCAAGGCGTTTAATAGGGATAACAGCTGCACTTGATATCATTGGGTCATCATCGGGGTGATAGTCGCTTGTCAAAATCGAAGGAGAAATCAAGGATCGTCCTGGCTAAGTCAATCCTGTCCTGCAACGTTACCATGACTGTGTTTGTGACGATAGTTACGAATCCGAGGGCTTCTACTTCTTGCCGCAATTCTTCGTCTGTTTCATCTAAAACGAATCCATTCATCCCCGGATAGTGTTTCTGATAGTGCTTCGCCACCGTTAGCGCGCTCTGGGGCATGCCAAGTTCGCCCATCATCTTCGCCGCAGGTCCTTTGATCGCCCGCCCACCGACGATGGGGGAAACCGCAATCATGGGTGCCTGACTTGATTCTATTGCAGACATAACGCCTGGAATCTTCAGCACCGGATCGACACTAACAAACGGGTTAGATGGGCAGACAATAATGCAGTTGAGGTCAGGGTCTTTCAGTGCAGCCATCAAGCCAGGAGCTGGTTTGGCATCGTTCATTCCATCGAATTCAAATCCAACGACTTCAGGTGCGCATTTGTCCCGGACAAAGTAGTGCTGGAACGCCAGTCTTTCCCCGCTCTTGGTATTGACGACAGTGGATACAATTTCATCTGTCATCGGCACCAGTGAATGATCAATTCCCAACTGACGACAAAGGTGAGTGGTGACTTCACTTAATGTATGGCCATCAGCCATCATCTGCGTGCGAATGATATGAGTGCCAAGATCTCTATCGCCAATACGGAACCAGGTATCACCACCGAGCATCTTAAGTGCGTCAAGGAAATTCCAGCTTTCTCCCTGCTGGCCCCAACCCAGTTCTTTGTTGTTGATATCCGCCAATGTGTACATGACGGTATCCAGATCCGGAGACACCTTAAGACCCAGATGTGTAAAGTCATCAGCTGTGTTGGCAACAATTGTGAGATTTCCCGTCGCCAGCTCATGGGACAATCCAAGCGCAAGCTTTGCACCACCAACCCCACCAGAAATTGCGAGACATTTACCATTCATTTGGTTTACCTAGCGAAACATATCCATATCTTTAGGTCGGATCAACGGTCCGACACCCTGCAATGATTCGTCCCCCGGATCTCGCGGAAGATAACCACGAACAATCACCACCGGCGTTTTCTCATCTGTCTGGCCCATCACCAGGGACGCACCAGCTGCCATCTCATCCGCGGCACCCACCTGTGTAACAAGAAGTTCGCGGCCATAGATATCTGATTGGCCTATATAGTCCTCTAATGCAGTAAACCCAGCCACGCCAATTGCCAGGCCGAGAGAGCCTACTCTCCAGGCTCTGCCGATAGAATCATTGACAATAACCCCAACAGTAACATTATGTCGCGAAAGTATTTCATCCCTTATGTTTCTAGCACTGGCATCCGGGTCAACTGGCAACAGCAGACACAGGTCTTCATCTTCGCCACTGTCGTTAATTATGTTGGACTGGTCTATGCCAGCATTCGCCTGCACAAAGCCAAGTTTCTGTTCAACGATCAGCACACCGGGACGCTTGCGAATAACCTCATTGGATTCATCAAGAATCGCCTGAACTTTTCTCGGGTCCTTGTCTACCTCAAGACCAAGGGCAAGTGCTTCTTCTGATGGTTCTATTGTGGTGAGATCAAGGTAACGATCTTCTGCTTTTGAAATCACCTTCTGGGCGAAAACCAAAACATCATCATCCTTCAGAATTTCACCCATGGACGCCAGCCCCCGCACAATCAAAGCCACGAGATCATCCCCCGGTTGCACCATGGGGATGTTTTCTACACCAGTGAAGGTCAGTTTCATTCTGTTTCTGGATTCCCAGTGATAACAATTCCAGCACCATCAATCTTATGGTGCCGGTTGATGCTGATAAGCACCGAGGTCATGGCCTCAGCCGCCGCTGCATTTGCCAGGGGTCCTGCATGCCAGCCTTTCAGACCCACGGCCTCGACTAGCCCTATCACGGAGTCTCGAGCCGCTCGCTTATTTCCCGTTACCAGCACATCACACTCAATGGCATGGTCTTCCTGCAGATGCTGGGCACCAACATTCTGAAAGGCAGAAACAACACTGACACCGTCGCCAAGAAACTCCTGAGCCTGGACTGCAGCGGAGCCCTTTTCAGGCATCTGTACCGTACCCACTTTGGGCGGTACCAGGGGAACCGTCACATCAATCAGGATTTTGTCGAGAAGGCCAGGTTTTACGGTTTCCAGTGTACTGAGCTGATGCGCAAAGGGGACTGTAAGAACGACGATGTCAGCCGCCGCTGCCGCATCAAGATTCTCATGGCCAGTGACATTAAGATCCGGAAATTCGGCCAGCAGTGCTTCGGCCGCGGCTTTACCCTTTTCGAGAGTTCGTGAACCGATAAGGATCTGGTATCCGGCTCTCGACCACTGTCTGGCAAGCCCTCCACCCAGGTCACCTGTGCCGCCGAGAATCGCAATAGAATTAATACCCTCTACCGGGCTTTCTGTCGAATCTGCCATAACTACTTACCTGCTAGTGTTTGCCAATCTGGCATTACCTGTCTCACAATCGAACCTTGCAATCGAACCTTGCAATCGAACCTTTCAATCGAAGAAAGGAGCGTGATTATTCCTTAATAGGCAGGGTCAGACAACCACAGGAAATCATCAATGATATAACCCCTTAAGCCTGTTTTATGAAGTGTGTATCATCCGATCCATTTCGTTGTGTATGACGGAAATACATTGCGACGCATGCAACATGACAGGACCGAGTGAAAGCTTCTTCACGCCTTGTCGCGCCAGCGAGTTGAACGTTTTTTTAGGCATGGGTATATGGTCGGTCAAGAGAAACACGGCATCTTCCGCCATCGTTAAATCCCTGATATCCGAACCCTTCCGGTCCAGCATATAGACCTGCCTCTCTGCAGCCCTGGTTTTGACCAGATGCTCAAAGCTGATGGCCGTAACCTCCATCCCATTTTCGCTGGTAACGGAGCACTCTTTGGAGAGTCCGATTCCTGCTCTGAGCGACTCTGAACAGGCATCGAGGATGGCCTTTTCCGTCATTCCATTTAAATTACCGAGAGAATCGCCACGCATCGAGATAGCCCTGGAATAATCCGGGCTATCTTCGAGCACCAGCGTCAGTACAGTATCATGCCGATGACCCTTGGAGATAAAAAGTGCATTGACAATCATATGGGCGATATATTCGACATGTGCACCGGTGCCAACGGCAGCTATAAACCGGTCCGGATCTACCGGCGCTTTTCGTGCCCGAACAATAAATTCTCTCAAACCTGCCAGCCCCTCTAGCCAAGGCTTTCGTATACAGCCTGGACAAGGCCATAAGACCGGGTATCACCCAGCAGCCCAGCAAACATCTTATTCATGACAAATGATGCGGACAGGCGGGCATCCTGATCCACCAGGATACTCGAGCCGCCCCAGCCACCCCAGTAGCAGGCATTTTTATTCGGTGACAAGGGCATCAATTCAGAATTTAACCCGAAACCGAGTCCAAAGCCGATCGGCACTTCCAGGACAAGATCGGTACCGCTAATCCGTTCCTGCATGACAAGCCCGGCGGTATCGGCTGACATCAGGTCCACGCCAAATGCGGATCCCTTGCATGCCAGTGGCGCCTGCAATTTCGCCACCGACCGCGCATTACCGTGGCCATTCGCAGCAGGGATCTCGGCTTTTCTCCAGTCATCTGTCCAGGAGTATTTTACTTCAACAGGCGGATTAGCGAATGTTCGTGAAGCAATGGATTCAGGATCGTCACCGGCCTGTAACCGACCGCCAGCAGCGGGAATTAAATTACCTATTCGATGAAACTCGGATTCCGGGACACCGATAAAAAAATCTGCCTGAAGCGGACCGGCTATCTCGTTCCTGAAAAAGGTGCCAATGCTTACGCCGCTAATCCTCCTTACAATCTCACCAATCAGGTAACCCTGCGTAATGGCATGGTATCCGGTGGCCGTTCCTGGCTCCCACCAGGGTGCCTGTTCTGCCAGCAACCCGACAATCCTGTTCCAGTCATAGAGATCTTCCGGCGTCACCTGCACCGCCATGCCTGAAAGTCCAGCGGCATGATCCATAATGTGCCAGACCTTCACATTCTCCTTTCCATTTGCGGCAAATTCCGGCCAGTAGCTGGCAACATTCTCGTCAAAATCCAATTGGCCCCGGTCAGCCAATACCAGTGCGCACAGGAATGACATGGTCTTGGTGGTGCTGTAAACGTTGACGATGGAATCTTGCTGCCATGGCCTGGTTTTCTCCTCATCCAGATGACCACCCCAGATATCAATGACCATTTCTCCATCAATCGTTAAGGCAAAGGAGGCGCCGACGTCAGTTCCTGATTCCAGGCTCGCTGCGAACTTTTCACGAACGTTGTTAAATTTTTCATCACAATGACCGGATACTTCTGCCGACATAACTTCCTCATCAATGGTTATCGGGTCAAATCACAATGTACCACAGGCTGTCTTGTCTGGCTGTCATTGGGTTATAGTAAATCAATGCCTGATCCGACACCTTCGCCAAAGGCTCCAACGAAATCTACAGAAGTAAACTTTCAGCTAAGCTTCTACAATGCAGGAACTGCATTCTGGATGGGAAGTTTCAGTATTCAGCAACTGCTGGTCATCTGGATTCTGGTTGGTATTCTTGGCGAGAGCCCGGAGCGAGTCGGGCTAGCCCAGATGCTGATCGGCATTCCCGGCCTCATCTTCATGTTGTGGGGGGGCGCCATCGGCGACAGGGTCGACGGCAGGAAACTGCTTATCCTGGTTCACTTTCTAAGCGCTGTTCCACCCCTTGTCCTGGCATTTGCTTCATTTAACGGTCTCATCGGATTCTGGTTACTGATCACTGTTTCACTGGCAGCCAATCTACTGAACAGCACATCAAACCCGGCCCGGAACACCATTTTAAACGCCGTGGCTGGTAACAAACTCCAGTTCGCGATTAGCCTCTCTACAGGGATTGGCTCGATTGCATCAATGGCTGGTACTAAAGTTGCCGGTGAGCTGGATACCCTGGGTCTGGAAAATGTACTGTACCTGCAGGCCGCCATGTTCGTTCTCGGTGGAGTTTTTATGGCCAAGCTGCTACCCATGCCACCACCAGAGACACTGGATAATCGAAAAGCTTCCTCTGGAACGATCCGCGATGGTCTTGCACATGTCTGGGAGTTCAAACTGGCAAGAGACCTGATTGGTCTAAACAGTCTCTCCAGCTTTTTCAATGCCGGAGCCTGGATGGTTGCCGTACCCTTCATCATTACCAGGGTCTACGAAGGTGATGCCGTACTCCTGGCCAATATGACGGTTACCTTCTACTTCGGTTCACTGGTGGCAACCTTTGGTTTGCTTCGATTTATGCCTCTGCGCATGCCGGGCCGCCTCTACCTGATTATGCAGCTTTCGAGGATTCCCGTTCTGGTACTTATCTGGATCGAGCCTGATATCTGGTTTATCTGGTTAGCGCTCACTTTCTGGGGGTTTAACATGGGCATAACAACCACAATGTCACGATTGATGGTCCAGGAGTTCGCACGCCCTGAATACAGGGCCAGGGTAATGTCAATATTCACCCTCGGGATGATGAGCGCCGTTCCTGTCGGTTCCCTGGTGCTTGGATTCATTATTGGCCATTGGGGTCCCCTGGATGCCCTGGTACCTGGCATGATCGCCTCTATCCTGATTTTCTGCTATGGCTACCTCAACACGGAGATTTGGAAATACCAGTCGCCCGTGCCATGAATCTCATCGTTTAAGCCAATTTAGCCGTAGATGGCTACTTTTAGCCCTATAAAAACCTTCAGTTAGTAAACGCTTACTGACCAATTTTTTGGTGATTTTTGTCAAATCCAATCTTTTCCACAATTTCTGTGGATAACTCTGGTGATAACTGGTTAAAAACGCGGCATAGCCCTGAAATCATGCGGACAGGGCAAATTGATCGTTTTTTGTACAGACTTGCTACAAGCCTTAAAAAATAAGCACTTGACAGGTTCGAAGCTGTCATGATCAAAATTATCAGCCAGATTCAGCTAATATCTGATCTGACCCCGTCGAATGTGAATAAGTCAGGTGTTGAATCACGATTTACACCGGTAAAGGCAGTGGAAACAGCCTAATTAGAGTGAAAATGTCTCAAACTGACCCCTTTGACACCTCACCAAAGCCCTTCAAAAACAAGGTGTTCTGCCTAATCGATCGACAATTGACCGACAGAACTAAAATTCCCCGAATTGTGTTATTTAAGACAAACATTCCGGGACAGTCGCGCCAGGAAGTTTGGTTAACATTTGAACATTTCCAACAGAATCCCTGAGTTTGACGGCCTGAAGGATGAGATCACCTACACAAACCAGTGCGTTTGACTCACAATTTGTACAGTGAATCTCCATTGACCCAGAATTCGATACAGACTGGCGCACCTTACTGCTCAATTCCCCTGTTCAGTTGTTAGCCGCATGGCTGTCAGAAAAGCTCGTTGACCGACTATTCACAATCGACTTCAATAGGTATCATCAAATTCTCAACAACGAATGTGGATGACAGGAAAAGACAATCATGGGTTCCATAGCCAACTTTTTCGGTGACTTGAAAGTACTATACACAGCAGCTACTGCCAAACCACCTTCATCCGAAACGCCGGGATCTTTTGCAATACTGGTGGAAAAAAATGCCCGGTCCCACCCTGAAGGTATTGCACTTCTCTGTGAAGACGAGGTAGTTACCTGGCGGGAACTAAATGCCAGGGCTAACCGGGTTGTGACCCAGCTAAAAAACCAGGGCGTCAAAATGGGTGATTGCATCAGCCTCTTCATGCAAAACAGAATTGAATTTGTTGTGCAGGTCGTGGCGACCAGCAAAATGGGCGTTATTGGCAGCCTGATAAATACCAACCTTACAAAAAAACAACTCGTGCATTGCATCACACTGACGCAGTCAAAAAAATGTATCTTTGGTGAAGAACTACTTGAGCCTCTGAATGAGATACGGGATGAACTTGAATTAAAAGACGGTAAGGATTATCTGTTTGTTCGTGATAAAGGCAATGAACCACCACCCAATTGGGCTGTTAGTATCGATTCGAAGGATGAATCCATTGACTCAGAAGACCCTGCTGAATCAGAATCAATTACCCTGGGAACTACAGCCTTCTACATTTTTACTTCCGGCACAACCGGGCTGCCTAAAGCTGCCGTCCTTTCACACAAACGATTATTGCCAACTGCTGCAATGTGCGCAGACTCTTTACTACGTATCAACCGATCTGACCGGATGTACAACTGTTTGCCGCTTTATCATGGAACCGGCTTGATGGTAGGAATGACAGCTGCCTTCCACGCCGGTGCATCTACCGTTATTCGCAGACGACTCTCCATTAGCGCATTCTGGGATGATATTCGGAAATACAACTGTACGAGCTTCGTTTATATCGGTGAATTCCTGCGATACCTGATGAGTCGCCCGCCAGAACTGGACGATAAGCAGAACCCGGTCAGAACGATTGTTGGTAACGGTCTGCGACCTGACATCTGGGTCGATTTTAAGGAACGGTTTGGCATAGAACGTATTGGGGAGTTCTATGGCGCCAGCGAAGGTAACGGCGGATTCGCCAATGTATTTAACAAGGATTGCACGGTGGGTCTTGGTGTTGCACCCGTGAAGTTAGTTAAGTATGACATTGCCGCCGATGAAATCATCCGTAATTCAGCCGGCTTGTGCCTGGAAGTAGAAGATGGCGAGGCCGGTTTGCTGTTGATTGAAGTCACCGAAAAATCAGAATACGAGGGCTATACCAGTGAAGAAGCCTCTGATAAGAAATTAGTCCGCAATGCAATGCAGGAAGGTGATGTATTTTTCAACAGCGGCGACCTGATGAAAACAGTGAAGGTTGGATTCAGTTTCGGTCAGAAGCACTATCAGTTTGTCGACAGGGTTGGCGATACTTTTCGCTGGAAAAGTGAAAATGTTTCGACCAATGAGGTGGGCGAGATCATCAACAACCACGAGGCGATTGTGTTTACCAATGTCTACGGTGTTGAAATTCCCGGGGCCGATGGCCGTGCCGGAATGGCTTCTGTTGTTTTCAAAGACAGCCCTGATATCAGCACAATAGACCTGCCCAGCATCTCGGAGCACATCATAAATAACCTGCCTGGCTATGCACGGCCGATATTTATTCGCGTGCTAGATGACTTACCAACTACTTCGACCCATAAACTTCAGAAAAATGAACTCCGAGAACAAGCATATCACCTGGATCGAGTAGACCATGATTTGCTGGTACTAAAGCCTGGCGAATCTGTTTACTCGCGTCTGGACAGCGATTTCTACGAAAAGATAATCCGGCGCGAAATTGCGTTCTGAACATAAGCTAATCCCTGCAGGATGATGCGGCACCCAGGGCGAGGACCACCTCACGCACCTACTTCGCAAGAAACCGATCAAGGTGATTAGCAAATTCTCGTCGATCCGTTTGGCTAAGCGGTGGAGGACCCCCTGTGTTGATGCCACTCGAGCGCATGGTATCCAGAAAGTCCCGGATATTTAGCCTCGGCTTAATATTGTCCTCCGTGAATAATTCACCCCTGGGACTTAAGGCATGAGCACCTTTTTCTATCACCTCCGAGGCAAGCGGAATATCACTGGTGATTACAAGGTCACCGGCATTAACTCGTTTCACAATTTCATCATCTGCAACATCAAAACCTGAGACGACCTGGATGAAACTGATATTTTTAGACGGTGGTATTTGGATAGCGTGGTTGGCAAGAAGAGTAGTCTGTATACCTTTACGATCTGCAGCCCGGAACAAAATATCCTTGACTACACCGGGGCACGCATCTGCATCAACCCATATTTTCACTTTCTAAATTTCAGAACCGATCGATCGGATTTCCAGCGCATGGACTCATCAAACACAGTGATTTCTAAACTGTCATTGGGGTTACGCAATATGTTGGCTTCAGATTCAAGGATAAATCCTGCAGCCGTAACATCCCTGATAATGACGGCAGGATCAATACGATGCACACTTTTACCAACCACTGATGGATCCGACCCGGGTATCGCATTGTGGTCGACGATACCCAGTACTCCGCCATCCTTCAGCAGCCTGTATATATTAGCCAGGAACCCTTCCTTGTCTATCGCCAGCCAGCCACTCTCTTCTTCCGTGTAATATATGTCGTGCATGCCCAGAATAAATATTGCCGAATCGAACTTTCCTTCTACACCATTGAGGTCTGCCGGCTCAAGCACTAGCCTTTCAACATTTGGTAACCGGTTATCCCTTAAGCGTTCAGCCACATTTTTACTGACAAATTTGTTCCAGGGGCTATTATTGTAAAGTGTAACTGAACCCGAAGGACCAACGATGTAACTCAATATCTCCGCGTAGTAGCCGCCACCGCCGAAAATATCGAGCACTTTCATCCCCGGTGCTATACCAAAAAATTCAAGCACTTCGGCAGGTTTTCTCTTGGCGTCAAGATCCCTATCCTTCTCTGTTCGTGCCGGATTGGTCAGCGCTTCCTGTGCAGTCGTGACTGATGCATAAGAAAGAGCGCCTGAGCCAAGAAAAGCGATCAAAATAACTGCTGCTGTTAGTCTATTCATCATTCTCCCCCGCATGGTTTAATCTCCAAACTTAAACCTTAAGCGTCACCTATGCCATCGGTCTGCGTTAAATACCCCTAATTTACGTTGGACTACCCTGGGAAGTGCTCTTTGTAAATTAGTCCCTAGAAAATCGCCAGCATTTCCTCAAACGCTACCATCTGCCCGCCATTAGCCGAGGACGGCACCAGGATAGGCGTTTTAATGCCTGAATCGAACCAGGCCTCGACACCATCCCTGACCTGGGTAGCCGACCCGAATAAGGTTGTATCCGCTAGCCACTTATCCGTCAGGAAGTGTGGAATTTGATCCTTGTCCCCTTCTGCAAGGGCTTTCTCTATACCTTCCATCTCTTCGACATAGCCTGCTTCCTTCCAGTAGTTCCGGTAATTAGGCAACATGGCGTAAGATGTCAGGGTCTTTCTGTTGACGGCTTTGGCCGCTTCGATGTCATCGTTGATGCAAGTCGGAATCATGTCGCCGATAAAGAAATCTTCACTCTTTCGTGCAGAATCAGAAACGACGCTCAAAGATTCCGCCATGTGCGATCTTGCACCGTTGGCAAACACCATGCCCTGTCCGATCTCTTCAGAGAGCGCAATCATCTTCTTTCGTAACGTCGCCAGTACAATGGGTGGTAATTCTCCTGCTCTGGGCACGGCACGAAGTTGTTCGACAAATGCACGTGTGTCAGACAGGGGTTTGCCACCATCGAGCCCGCGAGACTGCAGCGCCGGTGCATGACTCACACCAATGCCAAACCTGAATCTGCCATTCGATATTTCGTGGATAAAAGAAACCGTACTGGCATAGTCAACGACCTGACGAAAATAGATCGGCATAATGCTCGTACCAAATGTTATCTCATTGGTGGCAAAGGCAAGTGCCTCACAAAGTGCAAGAGAGTCCCCCAGGCTGGGGCCGTATATGCCTGAAAATCCACGTTTTTCAATTTCGGTCGCAAGTTCGATCGTCGCTTTGCGTCTTCCGGGAACTGCAGCAAGACTGAGGGCAGGCATTCTACTCATTGGATTCTCCTAACATAATTTGATGAGACGGACTGTGATTTTCTATGGCAAGTTCCAATGCCTGAATTCTTTTGTCCCAGGCATATTCAAAACCATCGGTCCACTCGCCGCCTATCCCTTCTCTCAGAATTTCCCACACCGAGTGCAATAAACTTCCATACATGGACTTTATCACGCTGTATGCTTCTTCATGGGTCTTCATCTCAAAGGTCAGGTATTCGTCTTCCATCGAATAATCTTCTGTCATCAACAGGCGCATGATCTCATCCAGCATTTTACCTCGTACCAGGTGATCAATTTGAACCATTAATTCTTCAGAGCCCGGGCTTTTCTCAAAGTATCGCTCATAGACAGCTGGCGAAATGTCACCGCATTTTTCCGCCGCGATCTCCAGGGAGGCTATAATCTGATCTTGTACCGATACAGCTTGGATTGACATCGTAGATTCCAGGGCTCCATTTCAGCTCCGAATTATCAACAAGAACAGCTCGAATCTCTAGCCAAATTTATAATTTTCCAAATGCAACTGACAAAGATCAACTCTTGATTCATTCCCGGGGCGTTAATACTTATAATCAGGTCAAATTTGAGGGAATTCGAAATTATATGAAAAATAAGGCAAAAAGTTTTCTTGCTAAACAAAAAATTGCTGTTGGCGTGATTGTCGTGGTCACCGTGACCATCGTCGTCTATTTTTCTACCCTGGTTCTGCAGGAATCCACCATATTGGGCAATTTTGTCGAGGGCGAACACTATTTTCTCATTGAGAACCCGCGGAGAGTCAGGGGTGACCAGATCGAAGTCATCGAATTTTTCTCCTATGCCTGTGTACATTGCTATAACTTTGATCCAGAACTTGAAGACTGGGTCGAAGCCAAAGGGGAATCAATAAAATTTATTCGAATGCCTGCAGTGGCAAACGATTCTTGGCGGATTCTTGGTAGAAATTACTACACTATGGAAAAACTGGGGTTGACCGAAAAATACCACATGCCCTTCTTTCGCGAGGTTCACGAGGTAAAACGAAATTTTTCCACACCGGGAAGGTTAGCAGATTACTTCGAGGGTAAGGGTGTACCTCGGGAGGACTATGAAAAGGCTTTCAATTCACCGGAAGTCTCCAGAAACGTCTACGACGCAGACCAGATGGCCAGGCGATTACAAGTAGCGAGCGTGCCGACGATCGTGGTGCACGGGAAATATACAGTTAATGTGACTCGACTGGTGGGCACTTCGCGAATGCTCGAGGTTATGGACCATCTCATGGAAAAAGAAACCGCTCCAAAAGAGTCCGGCAGCTAGATCCAGAGAACCTCTGAGGCGTACCCTAGTCTTCAATATTAATTCTTGCCTCCGGATCAATCCGTTTCAGCCTGAAGGTTTGTTCAGGGTCATCCAATGGCGGCATGGGTTGACGTCGAACAAAGCGCATAGACGACAGCCTAATGTCCCATGCCGTCACCTCGGGTTTAACGATCTTTGTTTTCACGCCAGGATCCTGTCGAGCAATAGCTTCCGCTTCCTCCATGGAACCGGTTCTCACCAACACCAGGCCACCAGCTTCCCCAACCAGCGGACCTGCCATCGCCAGGGGACCGTTCGTCTGCTGATCACGCAGATATTGATGATGCTGCTTCAACCCCGGTTGATCTTCATATGAAATATCATTATTCCAGTTCTCACCCGGAAGGTACCTGATAAGGAAATAGTTGGTTTCGTCAAGGGCCGATGAAAAAGAGGCTGCCAGTATAGCCCCGAGGCTCAGCACAATGTACAGAATCGTTCTAGGCATATGGCACTCTTAGAGAATTCAAGTTGGTGCAACCATCGATTAATCCCTGATTTTCTTATGCAGGTGCGGCATGCTGGACGGGTCTTTCGAATCCAGGAATCTCTTTTCTGTTCCTGTCCGAGTGACGTTCTCGTACGTTCCGTCAATTCGCTTCACCAGCTTGGTGAAACCCTGGTTCTTGAGCCAGCTGTCTCCCTTGGGTGTATTGGCCATGGGAGGCGTCATAAACACCTTTTTTACTGGTGAATCAAGTGGTGTATCACCCGCATCAATGCCACCAAGTGTCACCAGGTCACCCCATGTTTCTATTTTCACAGACATGTCGTGAACCACCTCGAGAATCTGGTTATTTGCTTTACAAACATAGTCATATCGTGGCATTTTTTTCTCTCATCAGGCGGTCTTCATCAGGATCCGAACCGGTACCTGATTTTGAAAACCAGCACATCGGCCAGTGGATCATTATATGCATCCGAGAATATATCACCGAAATCAGACATTCCCAGAGCAGCACTTGTATCCGCAAGGCGAGTATACACCACAAAAATATCAGACAGTGGTGCAATCTCCCAACGATACCTGACCTGAAAGCTTATCTGGGATACAGAAAAATTATCCGGGGGACCCGGTGGTTTTCCGGTGGGGATCAGGTCACCCGGTTCAGAGGGGATGAGGTAAAATTCATCTTCCACTGCTTTAATACCAATCCATTGCATGGAAACACGAAATTGCTGCCTTGCACTGACAAAGTAGTCCACGCTGAATTTGGGTGCCCACTGTTCCGCTTTGAAGGTGGTGAAATTTTCGCCACCCTGGTGTAACAGCCAGCCATCCCGGTCTTGATACGCCACCTTCAGATTAAATCCAAATCGATCACTGGGGCGCCAGGAGAGCGAAACCGAACCGAGATAAGTGTCCCCCCCAAGATTCTCCTGTTTAAAGCCAACAGAGAAACCGTAGCTAAACTTCTTTGCTGAATTTGAATCCCAGCCCACCGAGGCATCGACTCGTTCTTCTATTCGATAGCTACCGTTTCCGAAGCTATTCAAATCGTCATAGCTCTTGGGAAAAAATCCCGCTCGCAGAGTCAGCCTTGTAAGATTCTCGAAAGTAGACCGGTTGGAAAAAAAGATTCCACCACCGGTAAACAACCGGTCGTTATTCCTCTGGACAAAGCCCCTTATGTCGAACTGGTTGTCCCTCGCCCACGAAAGATTGGACGAAGTTCGTATATGGGCACTGCGGATTCGGAAATTATCGTTTCGCTGGAGAAACCCCAGATCATTGATATCAACCGTTTCATCCAGGTACTCAATTCCAAGCCTCTGGCTCACCCCCTGACGGAAGGTGTACTCAAAGTCTACAAATCCTCCCAGGCCATTTTCCACATCATCAATATCTGACATGAACATTTGTCCATCAACTTTAAGCTTACCGTCTGCCGACAGGTAGTGGGCATCAATGCCGTGGGTAAAGGCGTCCCGTTCAGGATGCAGCACCGCAGTGGAAAGAACGCCGAATGCCCGATAGGCGCCACCACTCGAGTCTTCATAAATAACCCTGACGACTCCATAATTATTCCCTTCGGCTTCGATGTTTAGGGGGTGGCCGTTGGCGGTTGCATCAAATTTAATATCATCTTCGAATGCCGTGAGGAACCCATACCTGAACTGTCCGTATTGGCCGGTCAGCTTGGCAGCACCAATTAATTCG
>Ga0114950_10000346_pt1 | contig 30757 bp, 25 predicted proteins | sample N075metaG_FD_83503 | JGI IMG/M metagenome (GOLD analysis project Ga0114950, IMG submission 83503) | Deep subsurface microbial communities from Kermadec Trench to uncover new lineages of life (NeLLi) - N075 metaG | ecosystem: Environmental > Aquatic > Marine > Ocean trench > Sediment | place...
ATTAAAAATATCGATCTACACTATCTCGGAACCGGTGTTGAAGTAGATCTTTACTTAGATCGAAATAATCTTGACGGAGATATCAGCAAGCAGCTGAGCGATGCACTTAGGTTGATCGAGTCGGTAACCAGATTGAATATTTATTGCAATATCCTCGAAGCTAATATCAGCACGAAACTGGCATAAATAGCTTTTAATTACGGGTAGTTTCCCTATACCAGGGCCTAGTTACGGGGCCTGCAACCAGTCCAGCAAAAACACTAAGCCCACGAGGCTCGCACCAGCTTTAAAAGTATTACGACGAAAATGAAGCCTACAGATATAGCGGATCCCACCCAATATCCATGCACTTGAATTAGGTCATCAATACGCTTCAAAAAACTTTAAGTGCCCGTTACATATCCAACTGAAACGATGTCGAAAAACCAACAAAAAAATTCTAATTGATGGCAATACTGCCATAGCACTTGGTTGTGTTTATGGGGGAGCCACAATTGCAGCATGGTATCCGCTGACGCCCTCCACATCCGTTATTGACAACTTCAACAAGTATTGTAAACGCCTGAGGATTGATCCTGGAAGTGGCAAGCGAAAATACGCGATTGTCCAAGCCGAAGACGAAATATCGGCCATAGGTATAACCTTGGGCGCTGGATGGAACGGTGCTCGCGCCTTCACCGCAACTAGCGGCCCTGGAATTTCACTCATGCAAGAGTTTCTCGGGCTTGCTTACTTCTCAGAAATACCCCTTGTGCTTTTCAGCATCCAAAGAGCTGGACCCCCTACTGGCATGCCAACACGAACTCAACAGAGCGACATCTTGAGTTGTGCATTTGCCTCCCATGGTGACACCAAACACGTAATGTTGTTTCCCTCTACGCCTAAAGAATGTTTCGATTTTGCGGCAGGTTCCTTCGACATTGCCGATCGACTTCAAACCCCAATAATCGTCATGAGTGATTTGGAACTGGGAATGAACGAATAATTTTGCGATTCCCTCGCCTGGGATAATGCCCATGCTTACGATAGGGGGAAAATCTTAACTGCAGTACAATTAGAAGGTATTGAAAAGTTCGGGCGCTATGATGATATAGACGATGACGGTATAGGTTACCGAACCTATCCTGGCACCCACCCGACTCTTGGTAGTTATTTTACCCGTGGTAGCTCTCACGATGAGTTCGCGGCCTATACCGAGGATGGGGATATCTATGCGAGAGTAATGGATCGAATAAACAGGAAATTTAAAACCGCCGTTAAATATTTACCAAAGCCCGAGATAAAAAAGCAGGCCAAAGAAGCCAGAAAGCACAGTAAATTAGGGCTGATTTTTTATGGCTCCACCGCCACTGCTGATATTGGTTCAAGAACCAAATCAGGTGAAGAAAGCTTGTATGACGAGATCGATATGGCCGTATTAGCTATAGAATTGGGTGCCAGTTTTGTTGCGAGAAGCTTTTCCGGCGACAAAAGCCAATTGGTTCCGTTGATTCAAGCCGGTTTCAGCCATAAAGGATTTGCCTTTATTGATGTTATCTCCCCTTGTGTCACATTCAACAATACTGACCTTTCTACCCATGGATATAAAAACACCTGGGAGAATTATGAGGCTCTTAGCAGTATCGACTATGTTCCTATGAAGGAAGAAATCTCCACCAGTTATGCCCAAGGAGAAGACAAGGAAATTACCCTACACGATGGTTCGGTTATCCATCTGCATAAAACAAGTAATAATTATGAGCCCAATGATAAAGAAAATGCAATTCACCATATAAACGCATTTAAAAAGCACGGCAAAATAGCCACGGGCTTATTGTATATAAATCAGGATGTTTCTGATTTGCATGAATTAATCGACACGGTGAACAAACCTTTCAATTCACTTAACACCACGACCTTTGCCCCGGAAATGAAGTATTGGAAACGATCAACGAAACGTTCCGGTAGTCATAATTTTTGGCACTTCAGTGTTGCTTGAACTGAATTCGTTTAGCAACCTAATTTCGACTCTCCTTAATAAGTTCATAAGCTGCCTTTATTTCCCGGGTTTTTACAGTTGCAATATCAATCATTTCTTCAGGTAACCCTTTAGACACTAACTTATCCGGGTGATGTTGATTCATTTGCCGACGATAAGTCTTTTTCAGATCCTGGTCACTTATTTTTGGCGAAACAGCCAAGAGTTTATAGGCGGCCGATAGCTTCTGTTGCCTAGATCCGTGACTGGCAAAATTCATCTGGCCGGACAAGCGAGCCATTAATTGACTGAACTCATATTTGGAGAATCCCAGGTCTAATGCAATCCCGGTAAGTATCTTTTGTTCGGCAGAAGACACAGACCCATCTGCATAGGCTGTTGCCGTTACGATTTCCATGAACATCTGAATCAGATTGCGACGTCGAAAACATTCCTTTTTGAATTGATGCAATACTTCATGGGCCGGGAACCCGTCAGCTTTACCTTGGGAAAAAAGTCTTTTCGCAACCTTGCGTTGTTGCGCATTCAATTGCATTTGGTTCATGACCTGTTCCGCCATGGATATTTCATCAGGAGTTACCTTGCCATCAGCTTTTGATATGTATCCCATTATGGCGAATGTAGTGGCAAAAAATACGGACTGTACTCTCTCGGTTGCACCTAGACCAAGAGAGTTGTCAACTCTTACATTTTCCATACCAGAGTCGAAATAGTTTCCCATCGCGGTGCCCAGTATTGCGCCGAGCGGCCCGCCCATCATAAATCCAAAGGTGCCACCTATAACTTTGCCCCACCAGCTCATTTACCACTCCTGGTTATCACAAATAATTGATTAGAAATTAAAATGATAATTAGCTGAACAATCTAAAAAACCAGTTCTTATCAAGGTCCTGCTTACAGCCATCGTATTGAGAAAGGAATCTATCTGCATTTGCCTGTACTGCCTTAGAGGCATCGATTAACCAAGGCTTATCACGATAAGTTCCGCGTGAATAGCCAGCGTTACCTTCATGATAGGCAAAATAGAGATTTGCTGCATCGTAGTTTGCTATGCCACTCACCCGGCTGCTCATAGCGTTGTACCAACCAATAAAATCTGCAGCGTCTTCAAAGTCATTGCGCTTTGCGCTCCAATTACCCGTTGCGTCCATGTAGTCTTCCCAGGTTGAATCAACAGCTTGAGCAAAGCCGTAAGCTGTTGAAGGTCGAGAGCCTGGAAAAATCCATAAAAATCTATTGCGCTTTGGTTTGGCTCGAGCTTGAAAACTTGACTCCTGGTTTATAAAAGCCATGGTTACTGATACAGGTACGCCCCAGCGTTCTTCTGTTCTTTTTACTGCCTTATACCAACTACGTCTGTCTTCAAATAGACTACAGACATCAGCAACATCAACAGGCTGTGATGAGGTACAGCTGCCCAGAAATAAACTCATTATTAAAGTAAACGTGAAATGCCTTTTTTTCATAGTTACTAATTCGCAGAATCTGGTAAATAGTTTTCCTAACTCAGCTCATCTAACAAAGACAGTAACTCCCCTTCGTCAATTACTTTTACACCTAAATGCTGAGCCTTTTCAAGTTTTGATCCGGCGCCCGGGCCTGCGACAACACAATTGGTATTAATTGATACACTACTGGTCACCTTGGCTCCAAGCCTAATCAAGCGGCTTTTTGCTTCGTTTCTTGTCATATTTTCCAAGGTTCCGGTTAATACATAGATTTGCCCAGCAAGCGGTTTAGGGGAGCTGTCGATTTCTATATCCTGCCAATAAACACCACTTTTCTTTAACCGGTCGATAAGCGCCAGGTTTTCTCGGTTCTGGAAAAAGACGGTTATATGATCCGCTACAATTTCCCCAATATCTGGGACTTTTATCAGTTCTTCAACGCTAGCCTGGGAAATTTTATCTAGATTACCAAAAAAGCTGGCTAATGCGCGTGCCGTAGCCTCCCCTACTTCACGAATACCTAAACCGTACAAGAATTTGGCCAAGCTTGTTTGCTTGCTTTTTTCTACAGCGGCTAGAACATTTTCAGCTGATTTGCTTCCCATACGTTCCAGCTCAGATAGTTTTCCCCCTTCCAGACAATAAATATCCGCCACACTGGACAATATTCCCTGTTCGACCAGTTGATCTATGAGTTTATCCCCCAAACCTTCAATATCCATAGCTGATCGAGAAGCAAAGTGTTTAATGGCTTCCTTACGCTGTGCCGGACAAGTTATTCCTGCGCTACAGCGAAAAAGAACCTCTCCATCCTTTTCGACAGTAGAACCACATACGGGGCAGTTCTGTGGTAGCTTAATTTCTCGAGCAGAGCCATCATCTTTACTTTTTATTACCCTGACTACCTTTGGTATTACATCACCAGCTCGCCTTACCATAACAAGATCACCTATCTTTAACCCAAGGCGAGCAATCTCATCCATATTGTGAAGTGTGGCATTGCTGAGTGTAACTCCGCCAACGAAGACCGGTTGCAGTCGAGCCACCGGAGTAATTGTCCCGGTACGACCAACTTGAAATTCTACACCCAATACAGTGGTAGACACTTCCTCTGCTGGGAATTTGTAAGCCATTGCCCAGCGCGGAGTTCGAGAATTTGCTCCCAAGGTTGACTGTAGTTCCAATTCATTCAGTTTTATCACAGCCCCATCAATTTCATAATCCAGGTCATCACGAATTTGCAGTAACTTGTTGCAATAGTCATGGCAGCCTTCGATCCCTTCGACGACGGAGCGATCTGGGTTGACTGGTAATCCCCAGCTTTTTAATAGATCAAACACCTCACTCAAATAGTCTGGCAGCTCTACACCTTTCACTACACCAATACTGTAACAAACCATTTGCAAAGGGCGTGTTGCTGTTATCCTCTGGTCTAACTGCCTTAATGTCCCAGCCGCCGCATTCCGTGGGTTCACAAATTGCTTACCCCCACTTTTTTCAGCGTCAGCATTAATTTTCGCGAAACCACGCTTACCAAGGTAAATCTCACCGCGCACTTCTAAAATAGCTGGAGCAATCTTACTCACTAGCTTTAATGGAATAGATTTGATGGTGCGGACATTGTGCGTGATCTCCTCCCCTATGACCCCGTCGCCACGAGTAGCGGCTCTGCTCAATGACCCGTTTTTATACAGCAGACTTACCGCCACCCCGTCCACCTTCGGTTCGCAGCTATACTGTATTTGACTATCATTTCCTAACCGCTTTTTCACCCTTGCATCAAAATCACTGAGACCATTTTCGTTAAACACCTTGTCCAGTGACAACATGGCGATTTCATGCCGGACCTGGCTGAACTCCTCCAAGGGGGCACTACCCACCCTTTGGGTTGGCGAGTCCGAGGTTACTAATTCCGGGAATGACTCTTCTATTTCAACCAGCTTGCGAAACAGGCGATCATAGTCTACATCTGGAATTTCTGGATTGTCATGGGTGAAGTAAAGTGAATCGTGATGCGCAATTTGACGTCGCAGCTGGTCAAGCTCTTTTTTGATTGCCTGCGGATTTATCGGGGTAGGCTCTTTGTCTGAAGCAGACATGATTTTGGGATTTATGCATCCTGTTTATCGGCTCAGGAGCGGGCCTGAGTGGACTTTAATGTGCGTAATTCGAAGTCATGGATGCGCTGACGGTAATGCTCAATGGTTTGTGCGGTCATAACGTTTCGATGATCATCTTTCAATTCACCATCGAGAGCACCACGAATCTGTTGCGCCGTTTTAAGCATCTGCTCAAACGCTTCTAGATTTCCGATTGTGGCCGGCATTGAAAGAAATAAGCTAACACCACGGGTGGAAAAACCATCCATATCACTAAGATCAAAAGTACCGGGATTAAGGATATTCGCCACACTAAATACGATTGCGTCATCATTAGCATGGTCAGCATGTTTATGAAAAATATCCATGTCACCATGCTTCAAACCTGTTGTAATCAGTGCCTGTAACAACTCAGCTCCACGGAACAGCCCCCCTTCCTTGGACATTACATTTACCACTAACACTTCCGCTGGTTCGATCGCTTTTGCGGTTTTGACTTCACTGGCAGTCGCTGATTTTCTTGTCTCCTTGGCTTGTTTGATGTTTGTAACTTCACCAACACCTTCAGTGCGCGTTACGTGTGTAGGTTCTCGTTCTGCATCCGTATCTGAGAAGGAATCAGGCTCAATGGTTGTTGCCTCAGGCTCAGGCCGCTCACTGTCATTCTCGACGGCTTCGATCGAGTAATCCCCAAACTCTTCTTCAAAGCTCTTATCCGAATCTAAAGTTGGTTCACTTCTACCAGAATCGTCATCACCAAAATCAAACTCAGAAGACGTCTGCGCGGAGTCAGTAGATTCCTCGGCAGCTGCATTGAAGTCATCTGGCCCTTCTCTACCTTGGTCAGCAGGTCCAGTTACTTGTTCATTATCCGTGCCACTCGTTTGACTGCTATCCTGGTATAAACCATCTTGTTCTGATTCAGCAAATTCGGCATTAAAGCTATAATCAGTCCCTTCTTCAGATGGTCCACTAAGTTCAGACTGAAAATGTGAGCTGCCTTCGTCGTCATAATCTTCGTCGACACCATTGTGTTCATCCTCAGGATAAGACGCGGCGCCATCCCTGATTTCAACGGAATCCATCAGCATGGGAATCGGCCCGCTTTGCGCTGCTTCACCACCAAGGTCCAACTCGTCCTGGGTAGAATTTTGCCGATTTACTTCTGCCAGAGAACGTTGCACTACCCGAGCACCACCACTTGGTAGTTCAGCCATTTCTAACTCTTCCAGGTCTACGTCATGGGGTATATTCCTGTCAATAGCCAGGCGAATTTGACCACGACGGGCCTGCAAAGCCAGATAGAGACCACGTAATATTACGGCGACCACGACCAGACCCAGGATAAGAATTACCGTTTCTCTCATGCCCATGATTTTCATGGCCTCTTGAATCTGTAGCTTTGATTGGATAAAAAGCAGGAAATTTATAAGGTTATCTTGCAGTTACTGTAAATTCTTTAGCCCAAAAAGCCATAACCTCCAGATTTTACTTAATAGCTTTCAGGGCCACATTCAAACAGCTGCACAAAACGTCGTGACCTACATGGCGGCTAGTTCAGTTGCTTCGTCGATATCCACCTCAACAATTCGTGAAACTCCCGCCTCATGCATGGTAACGCCGAGTAATTGCTTAGCCATTTCCATTGTGATTTTATTGTGAGTGATAAATACAAACTGCACGGTTTTTGACATTTCTTTTACCAATGCGGCATACCGCTCAACATTTGCATCATCCAATGGTGCATCAACCTCATCCAGCATACAAAAAGGCGATGGATTTAACTGGAAAATTGAGAATACAAGTGCGATTGCTGTCAGCGCTTTTTCTCCACCTGACAGTAAGTGAATTGTGCTATTACGTTTCCCTGGCGGTCGCGCCATAATCGCAACACCGGTATCGAGCAAATCATCACCAGTCATATCCAAGTAGGCATGTCCTCCGCCAAATACACGTGGGAACAAATCTTGCACACCGGCGTTAATCTTATCGAAGGTATCCTTGAAACGCGATCGTGTTTCTGTGTCAATTTTACGGATAGCATTTCTTAAGGTAACGAGCGCTTTTTCCAGGTCTTCATTTTGTTTGTCCAGATAAACCTTTCGTTCTGACTGCTGTTTGAATTCGTCAATAGCAGCCAAGTTTATGGGACCTAGACGCTGTATTCGGTTAGATATTTTCTCTAGTTCTGATTCGCAACTAGCTTCATCAAGCACTTCTGGCAAACCTGCAATGACTTCTTTAAGATTAAAATTGGCTTCCTGCAATTGCTCCAACAATCCATCTCGCCTTACGGACCCACCTTCACTTTTAATTCGATTCTGCATCATTTGTTCACGGACATCGCCGAGACTCCGCTCAATTGCAGTTCTTTCCTGCTCCAGGCTTCGAATGATGTGCTCATTCTCATCAACTCGCGCTTTTGCTACAGAAAGTTCTTTTTCCACGCCCAATCTCAATTCCAGTAATCGTTCCAGATCTTCTCGCATTTGTTTAACCGGTTCGCCGGAACTTTCCAATTGACTGCGAAGGGATTCGATACGCTCCTTTGAGCGCTGGACCTGGGTGGCCATTCGATCCATGGACTCGCGCGTTGAAACCAACTGCGCCTTGATTGATTGACGCTGCAATTCAAGTTGATGGGCAACCTCCTTGTTCTTACTTGATTTATTCTTTTTGCTATCAAATTCTGAACGATGTTCCCCCCGCTGCTGTTCCAGTTTTTCTCGTTGACCAACATCTTGCTCCATGGCGTCCAGAGCTGATTGCAATCTTTTTCTTGCATTCGCCGTGTTTTCTTCCTCAAGTGCAAGCTGCTTTATTAGCTCGTCAAGGTCGTGAGTTGTTCGGTGTTTGTGCAGTTCAGTTTGTTCTGCCTTGGCTAACCCGGCGCTTAGCTGAGACTTCAAGTCGCCGAGTTGTCGAGTTTTTTCCGCGACCTCTTGTTGCAGGATTTCCCGCTTCGCCTCCGCTTCCGAAGCAGCTTGACGACAAGCAGATTGTTGGCCGGTTAATTCGGCTTCTTTTGAATTCAATTTTTTAATTCTTACAAATATTTCAGAAATTTGACCTCTACGCTCTAAGATACCTGAATCCTTGTCAACTTGACCTTGAACACGAATCCAATGACGACCAAGCCAAACACCTTGTTTTGTCACGACCGACTCAGAAACCGATAATCCACCCCTTAGCGCCAGCGCTTGATGCAGATTGTCACAGCAATAGATTCCATTTAATAAACCGCCTACTTCCCAGTTGGCTGATATTTTTCCACTGAGCAACTCGGCTGCTGATTTTGGCGATACTTTCAGACTCTCTAAGGAAGAAGTTTCCAATAAGGACAGCAACCCTTTGGGTACTTTTTCGAGAAGTTTTTCCAAATTCTTAATATTGTCTAGGCAGATGCTTTGTAGCGAATCTCCGAGAACCACTTCAACGGCGGATTCCCAACCCGCTTCAACTTTTATCGATTCCCCAAGTCGCTTGTTATCATCCAGACCTTTGTCAACCAACCACTTGCGGATTGCCGAGTTGTCTCTGCCTAGCGCTGCTTGCTGTAGTGCTTCCAATGACGCCAGGCGGCCTTTCCTAGTTTGTAGTTCACTTCGTCGGATATCTAATTCATCACTGAGTCGCCGATCTTTTACACGTAAGCCTTCGATACCTGAGACTAGTTCCTTATTCTCTGTTTGCAATTTATCAAGAGCGCTTTCGAACAGTGACATCTCGCCGCTAAGAAATTTTGTTTCCTTGTCACTGACGCCATCGGTTTGCAGGCTTTCCAGTTCTTTTGTCAGGTTGTTTTTGCGTTCGATTCCCCGCGCCACAATAGACTCAAGTTGTTGTATACGGGATTGTTCCACTTCAGCTACTTGTCTTGGCTCTTCCGCCTGTTGACTAAAACTGTCCCAGGCCGATTGCCATTCCTGTAAAGTCTGCTCGGCTTGCTCTACTTCTGACGTAGAAACAACTGCTTTCTCTTGGGCAGCTGTTAATTGGGGATCTATGGATTTCAATTCCTCACCAAGACTGATGACCTTCTGTAGGTCAGTGTCCATTTCCCCCTTGGTCTGCTCGAAGGCCTCTTCTGTTTCGCGCAAGTCCTGGCTTAGCTGCTCAGCCCGTTCCAGGTGATGCTCAATTGATTGTTCAAGCCTGGCAATAGCATTACCAAGATTGTAAAACCGGTCCTGAACTTCTCCCAGGGCATCTGTGTATTCGGTATTATCAGATAGGTGCTTTTCTACTTTTGCATCTATGGATCGCTGGATCGATATTGTTTCTTCGATTTTCAGTTCCAGTTCGTTAGTTACACCTTGCTGCTTTTGCAAATTTTCATCCAGCTGTTGCCACCGAAGCGCATTGAGATTAGCTTGGGTTTCTCTTTCAAGCTGTTTATAGTCGCCGTATTTCTCTGCCGCTACCGACTGGCGTTTCAAATGAGACAGTTGTTTTTGCAATTCATCCCGTATGTCAGCTAAGCGTTCAAGGTTGTCCCGGGTTCGCTTAATGCGGCTTTCCGTTTCCCGGCGGCGCTCTTTGTATTTGGAAATTCCTGCTGCTTCTTCGATAAACTCCCTTAGTTCTTCGGGCTTTGACTCGATCAGTCGGGATATCATGCCCTGTTCGATGATCGAATAACTTCGCGACCCCAATCCGGTACCCAGGAAAATATCGGTAATATCACGACGACGGCATTTAGCACCGTTCAGGAAATAGCTCGATTGGGCATCTCTAGTAACCTTTCGTTTTATTGATACTTCGGTGAAGTTCGAGTACTCACCTTTAAGGCGGTAGTCATCATTATCAAACAATAGCTCAACACTGGCCTGCCCAATTGGCTTCCGGGTGCTCGAACCATTGAAGATCACATCGGTCATTTGTTCGCCTCGCAGGTTCTTGGCAGAGGATTCACCCATCACCCAGCGAACAGCATCGATTACATTTGATTTTCCGCAGCCATTAGGGCCAACGACTGCGCATAAGTCAGAGGGAAAGTTAATGGTAGTTGGGTCTACAAAAGATTTGAAACCAGCTAATTTAATACATTTCAATCGCATGGAAGAATAACTTTATTGCCTGCTGAAAATTCTAATTTTTATAGCTCTAGACCGGTGCAGAATCAGGATCAGAAGTGTATCTGATTTGACTGGTTATTAACACTCAAGCCAAGCGCTAAAATCTGAATTTAGGTGACAACAGCATGTCTTTATATGGTTGTCTGTCGTAGCACACTTTTTTGCAAATTAACTCCTCAGCGCCTGTCCATTCCAGCCAATAGGGTAGCTTTCAATGATCAAAAATTTCGCATAAGCCGTAGAAGCCAGGCTGGGGTTTGAGGTTTGAGGTTTGAGGTTTGAGGTTTGAACACGCTTTAAATAAACCTTCTTAAGCTCCAGATACGCTCACATGCCCCGCGCCAGTTAAATCTGAGACACCCGATCTCGCTCTCTAAGTCATCTCGATTTTTAATAAATCCACTGTAACCCTTTATATTGTTAACAATTACATTGAAACCTGTCAGTTATTAGGCTATATTTTGTCCTTTTGGCCTATATTGTTGACAATTACATTGGAAAGCTATCAACATACTATTCTACAAGAGGCAAAAACCCTAGCCAATGACACCTTTAATCAGATACGCGAGGATATTGTCAGTGGTCGCCTAACTACTGGCAGTAAGCTAAACGAATCTTTGCTTAGCAAGCAGTATGGTGTCAGTCGAGGTCCTTTACGTGAGGCCATCCGCCGGCTAGAAGGTTGTAAACTCGTTGAAATAAAACCCAATTCAGGCGCCCGTGTTGTTTCAGTGGATGTGAATCAGGCGATTGAAATTTATGAAATAAGAGAGTCACTCGAAGGTCTGGCTTGTAAGTTGACCGCGCTACGTAGTAGTCCGGAAGATTGCATAAAACTTCGAAAATTACTGAACACCCATGAGCAGCAAATAGCATCCGAAAAAGGTACGCTTTACCATCAGGATAAAGGCGACTTGGATTTCCATTTTTTAATTGTGAAGCTGAGTGGAAACCGTCATTTGTTCAAGCTGTTGTGTGAGGAGTTGTATGACTTGCTCAGATTATACCGGTCCCGAACCAACGATACGCCTTCTCGCCCTGAGCAGGCTTTTAAAGAACACTGTCAAATCGTGGATGCCATCGAAAACAAAGATGGTGAACTAGCTGAAATACTCATGGGTCGTCATATAAGCAACGCCAAAAAAGCGCTTATCGGAAATTTGAACACTAAGATTAGCAAACTAGTTAGTTAAGGAATTTAATTTATGAATAACGATTCCCCCGGATTGCGATTCCGGCAGGCCCTGGAAGTAAACAACCCCTTACAAATAGTCGGTACTATCAATGCCTATTGCGCCATGCTGGCCGAAAATGAAGGACACAAGGCAATTTATTTATCCGGGGGTGGTGTGGCGAATGCTTCTTACGGCCTACCAGACCTGGGCATTACCAGTCTTAATGACGTAATCTCGGATGTCGAGCGCATTACTAATGCCAGTACCCTACCGTTATTAGTTGACATAGACACCGGTTGGGGTGGAGCCCTCAATATTTCACATTCAATCCGCGCAATGGAGAAGGCCGGTGCAGCAGCAGTCCATCTGGAGGATCAGGTGTCACAAAAACGTTGCGGACACCGTCCCAACAAAGCCATAGTCAGCAGGGAAGAGATGGTGGACCGCATCAAGGCCGCTGTAGACGCCAAGAACGATGAAGATTTTGTTGTCATGGCAAGAACAGACGCCCTCGCGGTCGAGGGTATGGAAGCAGCTCTGGAACGTGCAATTGCCTGTGTTGAGGCAGGCGCTGATGCTATATTTCCAGAAGCGATGACTGAACTGGAGCAATACAAAATCTTCTCCGATGCCGTCCAGGTACCAGTGCTCGCCAATATAACAGAATTTGGAACTACGCCACTTTATAACTGCGTTGAGCTCGCTGCTGTTGGTGTAGCCATGGTGCTCTATCCCTTAAGCGCTTTTCGGGCCATGAGTAAAGCAGCCTCCGATGTATATCAGGCCATCTCCGTTGATGGAGATCAGAAGGCTGTCTTAGATAAAATGCAGACACGGTCTGAGTTATATGAAGTGTTGGGTTATCACGTCTATGAAGAAAAATTGGATAGGCTTTTCAGTAATAATGATCAGTAAATTGATTTGAAAATTAGACATGCGCAAATAGTTTTACATAAAAAAGGTATTGCATATGGTTGATAAAAAGCCCGGAGGTGCTGGTTTACGAGGTCAGGTAGCTGGAGAAACAGCTCTGTGTACCGTGGGTAAAACTGGGACTGGTTTAACTTATCGGGGTCATGACATCAGCTTGCTGGCTGAAAAGGCATCATTTGAAGAAATCGCCTATCTGTTATTACGGGGTAAGTTGCCAAATGAACTGGAACTACATACTTACACTAATAAAATAAAATCACTGCGTGCACTACCACAAGAGCTAAAGGATGTCTTAGAGCGCATACCAGCCAGTGCCCACCCCATGGATGTAATGCGAACCGGTTGTTCCATGTTGGGTAATTTGGAAACTGAGGCAGATTTTTCTCAACAAGACGATGTGGCTGACCGCTTGTTAGCCGTCTTCCCGTCCATTATCTGTTACTGGTACCAATATTCTCACAATGGCACACGCGTAGAGACAGAGCTGGATGATGACTCCATTGGCGCTCACTTCCTGCACATGCTATCAGGCCAAAAGCCTAACGACCTGTTCACTGCAGTAATGAATGTTTCATTGATTCTTTACGCAGAGCACGAATTCAATGCATCCACATTTACCGCAAGGGTTTGCGCCTCTACATTATCTGACATGCATAGCTGTGTAACCGCCGCTATTGGTTCCCTACGAGGACCGTTGCACGGTGGCGCCAATGAAGCGGCGATGGACATGATTGAGGATTGGCAAAATGCTGATGAGGCTGAGCGAGAAATTCTAGGTATGTTAGATAGGAAAGAGAAAATCATGGGTTTTGGCCACGCTGTATACCGAGAATCAGACCCGAGAAATGCCATCATTAAGCAATGGTCAAAAAAACTGGCTGACATGTTAGGTGACACGACTCTTTATGACATTTCTAAACGTTGCGAAGAAGTCATGTGGAGGGAAAAGAAGCTGTTCTGTAATGCTGATTTTTTCCATGCCTCTGCCTATCATTTTATGGATATACCGACAAAACTGTTTACTCCTATTTTTGTCATGTCCAGGGTTACTGGTTGGGCAGCCCATATAAAGGAGCAACGAGCCAACAACCGGATCATCCGACCTAGTGCTGAGTATACGGGGCCTGAAACAGCACAGTGGATTGACATCAAGCAGAGGTGATTAAAATTGCTTGGTAAAGCCCGGTAAAACGGCCAGCCGATTATCCTCTATTTTACTTTAAAAATAGAATGTAACCTATTGTATAAGAAGAGATACTAATGAGTGGTAATGTTGATTTAAACCAACGACCAGATCCGGACCAGGAATTGGTGGACATAGCGGACTATGTGTCTAATTACATAATAGAGTCCGATGAGGCTTTCGACACAGCCCGTAACTGCTTAATGGACACTCTCGGTTGTGGAGTTCTTGCTTTACGCTTCCCTGAATGCACCAAGCTACTTGGCCCTCTGGTCGAAGGTACGGTTGTTCCTAACGGTGCCAGGGTCCCAGGAACCCAATTTCGTTTGGATCCGATTAAAGCTGCCTGGGACATCGGCTGCATTATCCGTTGGCTGGATTACAACGATACCTGGTTAGCGGCAGAGTGGGGTCATCCTTCTGATAACCTCGGTGGAATCCTGGCTGTAGCTGATTATCTATCGCAAAAAAATATCGCCCTGGGACAACAACCACTGGTCATGGGGGATGTGCTGTCAGCAATGATCAAGGCCCATGAGATTCAAGGCATACTAGCCCTGGAGAATAGCTTTAATCGAGTTGGTTTGTGTCACGTGTTGTTAGTTCGAGTCGCGACGACCGCGGTAGTCACCAAAATGCTGGGTGGGTCTAAGGAGCAGATAATCAATGCGCTTTCCCAGGCCTGGGTGGATGGTTCCAGTCTACGTACTTATCGTCATGCTCCTAATGCAGGGCCGCGCAAATCATGGGCGGCTGGGGATGCCACATCAAGGGGAGTACGGCTCGCAGGTCTCACTATGCAGGGGGAAATTGGTTATCCGAGTGTGCTGACTGCACCAACTTGGGGTTTCTATGATGTTTCTTTTAAGGGGAAATCATTCAAATTTCAGCGCCATTACGGCACCTATGTAATGGAAAACATCCTGTTTAAAATCTCTTTCCCAGCAGAATTTCATTCACAGACTGCTGCAGAAGCGGCTGTGTTATTGCACCCACAGATAAAAGATCGCTTATCTGACATTGAGCGTATTGATATTCATACTCATGAATCAGCCATTCGCATAATCAGTAAAGTTGGGCCTCTGAATAATCCGGCTGACCGCGACCACTGTCTACAATACATGATCGCGGTCCCGTTAGCCTTCGGCAATTTAGTAGCCGAACATTATGAAGATGAATTCCATAGCAGTAACCCGATAATCGATGAGTTACGGGATAAAATGGAAATTCACGAAGAACCCAGATACACCAATGAGTACCTTGAACCCTCTAAGCGTTCAATTGCCAATTCTCTCCAAGTGTTTTTTAAAAATGGAGGCTGCACAGAAAGAATTGATATCGAATACCCAGTGGGGCACAGACGACGCCGAGAAGAAGGTATTCCCTTGCTTGAAGAAAAATTCAAAGCGAATCTAGCCACTCGATTCCCCGCCAAACGCTGCGAAGCCATATTTTCCTTATGCAAGGATCAGAAGAAACTAGAAGCAACCCCGGTAAACGAATTCATGGACTTGCTGGTCATCTGAAAGCCATTTCAACTTCACCGGTAGTTACGACAAGAATCTAGCAAAATAGCGTGTTAGCGAATAGTTAATAACGCGGCATCCAGAAAATTCCATGATTTGTAGGTGCTCGATAATCCTCGTGCCGGGTTTATTGTTAGTCGACACTGCAGGGGCCGGTTACTTGATTATTTCTCCTTACCCCCCATATACCACCGTAGCAGGTGCTCAACAGAGGCCTGTAAACTCGGGCATTACACCCGATTCAGCTTATTGCTTAATTCAAAGGATAAGGAAACTACTATGAGAACAATTGATTTTTCACCCCTGTACAGATCTGGCGTCGGATTCGACAGACTGCCATCACTATTAGATGCCGTGGCGCAACGAGGCAACAATCAGTCCGGTTATCCCCATTACAACATAGAGTTGGTTGAAGAGGATCTTTATCGGATAACTATGGCCGTTGCCGGTTTTGTACAGGATGAACTGAACATCGAGACAACAGACCAGACTTTAACCATTAGCGGGAAGAAACCTAGTGGCGAAACGGAAACGAGTTATCTCTACCAAGGGATCGCCACCCGAGATTTCACCCGCAAATTCCAATTAGCGGATCACGTCAAGGTGTCAAGGGCAAAGCTGGAAAATGGCCTGCTTCACATAACCTTGGTGCGTGAATTGCCAGAAGCCATTAAACCAAGAACAATAACTATAGATTCAGGGTTTACCGGCATAAGCAGCACCAAAGCCGCTTAACTCAACCCGGGTAATAGGCTTTCTATCGATTAACTCAGTGAAAATTGAGCGAAACGTAAACCTTTCCCTGTCCTGTGCGTATATATGAGTATGCATCATCGTTTCAATCACTCAGTAATGACTGCGTGGAAAAACAATCTTTAGGACTTTTAAAATGAAACTTATTGTCAAGACGCTACAAAACCTTGCGATGACTTATTGTCATTACATTGCAATGCGTATGCATTTTAGGGCAGTGGTATTGGCAAGGTCTGTTGACGATAACAAAGCATTATTGTCTACTTATCCCTGCCTGGAAAAACCTTCGGAACAGGGATGTAGTTAATTCGCTTTCAACTCCCCTCCTCCGGAGTGAAAGGTGCATCGACCAGGTCTATACAGGCCTGGTCTTTTTTTTTGTTAAGATAAGCTCAGGATCATGGGGATTTCTTTGTATTAAGACCCCAACCTCTAATCAAGTACATGTACTACTAACCCGCTTTTAAGCTTAGGTTCAAACCAGGTGGACTTAGGAGGCATTACTTCTCCGGCATCTGCAATCGCCATCAGACTTTGTATAGATGTGGGATGTAAAGCGATTGCCAGAGCGTAGTCTCCGGAATCAACTCTGTTTTCGAGCTCCTCAAGACCTCGAATACCACCCACAAAATCTATCCTGGAGTCTCGCCTTTGGTCAATGATGCCTAGCACTGGCCCAAGAAACTTATCCTGCAAAATACTCACATCCAGGCTTTTCACTGGATCAGTATTATCTTCAGTGGATTCGTGGGCTATCAACCCATACCACCGTCCCTGGAAATACAACCCAAAGTGGTTAGCACGGACCGGCTTGGCTTCGTCACGAGTCAAGGGATCTGAAATATGAAAGTGTTCTGATATTTTTTGTAAAAGAGCTGTTTTATCAAGGCCGCTACTGTCTTTAATTACACGGTTATAATCTAGAATCTGCATTTGATTATCAGGAAAGACTACGACAAGAAACCAGTTGTAAGACTCTGTGCCCTGATGACTCTCATTTCGCTTTTGATATAAGTTTCGCACCCTAGAAGCTGCTGCAGAACGGTGATGCCCATCTGCAACATAGAGATAATTTACCTGATCAAATGAACTTTCTATCTCGGCGGCCAGGGAAATATCATCAACAACCCAAAATATATGACGAGTACGGTCTTGAGCTTCAAAATCATAGTCAGGATTAGTATCAGTTACTTTACTTATAAGTGAGTCTATCTCAGGTTTCGATCTGTAAGTCAGAAAAACCGGCCCAACCTGGGCACCTAGTACATCCATATGCGCAACACGATCGTCTTCTTTCTCTGGTCTGGTATATTCGTGTTTCTTGATAAATCCCTGCTCATAGGCGTCTATCGAAGCCACTGCCACTAATCCAGTTTGTTCATGCATGCCCATTACTTGTCTATAAACGTAGAATTTTTCCTCTCTGTCTCGTACTAAAGTTCCTTCATCAATAAAACGACGTAAATTCTCGGCTCCCTTGTCGTAAACCGACAAATCATGCAAATCTACGCTTTCGGGTAAATCAATTTCAGGTTTATTGATGTGAAAAAAACTCAGTGGATTTCCCACAGCCAACTTCTTGGCTACTTCTCTATTTACGACATCGTAAGGGTGGGAAGCGACTTGTGCAGCAAGATCTTGTTTTGGTCGCAACCCACGAAAAGGTTTCAATAACTTCATAAAAATTTCTCAGATTACTGCTTACATAATCGGCTATTGTCGCATTTTATAGTTGATAACCGAAGTCAAGCGATAATTATCTATCGCTCCGAGTTCAGGAGAAATTCAGACAATGAGTTTTGCAAACACTTTGCGTGTGAGGGTACTTTGAAATCCCCGCGTACGAAAAAATCTCTCCATTTTCTGATGATCCTTACTTCCGTATTTTAGTGTTTGGCAATGGGGAAAACGCTTAGTGATTATTACAAGCATCATCTCTAGCCAATCCTGATCATCATCGAGCAATGTTTGGTTTATCAGTGTTTCTGATACAAATCGCCTGCGTAAATCTTCTCTAATATGTAGGTAGCCAAATCCTTTTGATTTACGGTGTCGCACAAAAGATTCAGCGAAGCGCTTGTCACTCTGTAAATTTTGCTCTTTTAGTTTTTCTAGTTCCCGCTGTATTTCAGTCGGATCTATATGCGATAGTTTTGTTTGCAGCTTCTGCTTCAACTCGAAGAAAGAGTGTTCGCGGCGGGCAAGACAGTCCATTGCCACCCGCCGGACACTACGGGGACCTTTTGATTTATTGCGGCTTTTCTCTTTGCTATCCTGGTTGCTAGTAAATTGCTCTGTGCTCAGCATTTTGGCATTCCAAAAAATTGTAGAAAATCTACTTCCCGCTGAGTCTAACCTGCCTTACTTGTATCTATCGAAGTGATGGGTTCGTCATCGTTAGCTGGTTCTTTGGACACCTCATGGAGTATCTCTTCTTTTTTTGACACATTGGTGAGTAATTCAGCGCGAATACCCTCTTCTATCACCTCGGCTATCTGTGGATTTTCCTCCAGGTAGGTGGCGACATTCTTTTTACCCTGGCCAATCTTTTCACCTTTATAGGCATACCAGGCGCCGGACTTATCTATCAGGCCAATTTTGACACCCAGGTCAATCACCTCGCCCAAGCGGTAAATCCCGGTTCCGTACATGATTTGAAATTCTGCCTGTTTAAACGGTGGCGCTACTTTGTTCTTAACCACTTTGACCCTGGTTTCATTTCCCACAACTTCATCGCCTTCTTTAACTGCACCGATACGGCGTATATCCAAGCGTACGGATGCGTAAAATTTAAGCGCGTTACCACCTGTTGTGGTTTCAGGCGAACCAAATATCACGCCAATCTTCATACGAATCTGATTAATGAAAATCACCAGGGTATTAGAGGTCTTAATATTGGCAGTCATCTTGCGCAACGCCTGTGACATCAAGCGAGCCTGTAAGCCCATATGGCTATCACCCATTTCACCTTCGATTTCAGCTCTGGGTGTTAAGGCTGCTACAGAGTCAATAACCACTACGTCCACCGCCCCAGACCGTACTATCATATCGCAGATTTCGAGTGCCTGTTCTCCGGTATCAGGCTGGCTCACCAGCAGGTTTTCCACATCCACACCCAGTGTCTTGGCATACATTGGGTCCAGCGCATGTTCAGCATCAATAAAAGCACAGTTGCCACCTGCTTTTTGGGCTTCAGCAATTACCTGCAGGGTAAGTGTGGTTTTCCCGGAAGACTCCGGGCCATAAATTTCTACGACGCGGCCCCTGGGTAATCCGCCAATCCCTAGCGCAATGTCCAACCCAAGAGAACCAGTTGAAACTGTTGGCATGGTCGCTGCGACGGAATCCCCCAACCGCATCATGGAGCCTTTACCAAACTGCTTTTCGATTTGCGCCAATGCCGCGGCCAATGCTTTTTCTTTATTACTGTTATCTTCAATCATAGTTATATCCTTTATTGGTACAACTGAAGCTGGTTCCGTGAGTAATGCAGTTGCTTTAGCTAACTATCTATAATCTCACAATCCTAACAATCTCAATAAATTCGATAATTAGAGCTACTAAAATGCTAATTACCTTTTGTCAATGACTCGATATTACAAACAGACGCCTTAATTAATAGTAGCCGGTCCTTGGTTACTTGCTAAACTTTTTGCTAATTCTCCAGACGGAAGCCAGGCTTGCTGGCTTGAAACTACTGTATATCCAACCAGTAATAATTAAACCAAATTATTACTGTATATACAACCAGTATATTGGCAGAGCCTAAAGTTTCTTTAGTGACAACTACGTTGCCAGAATAAGCTATGGCAGCCGAGTTGTATCAAGCAGGTCAATAAGCCCCTTCAACGCTTGTTCGACTGCTGCCAAACGCACACTATAGCGATCACCGGGGAACTGATAGAGTCGGGTAGCTGTCCTACCATCACGGTGTGCCCAAGCCAACCAGACGGTCCCAACAGGTTTGTCTTTGGAGCCACCGTCAGGACCTGCTATACCACTGGTGGCAATGGCAACATCAACATTTGCTTTAGTCAGAGCGCCGGCTGCCATGGCGCGAACCGCCTCCTCGCTGACTGCCCCTGGTGCACCCTCTTGGAATAACGCGGCGGGCACATTCAACAAATTCTGTTTAGCTGTGTTCGAATAGGTGACAAATCCGGCTTCAAACCAATCTGAGCTTCCAGGTAGAGAAGTGGCTATCTGAGCCACCCAGCCGCCAGTACAAGACTCAGCAGTTGCAAGCTTCAATTTTTCCTCAACAAGTCTGTCGGCTACCGACTTTACAAGTTGTCTGACATTTTCTTCTACTGAACGAGTCATGAATTTTCCCGGATCCGGAGGAACAGGGTAACCTGATCTACCATTATTTCATAGGCTGACCCAGGCTCCTAGAAATCACACCGTCAATAAAAAAAGATTCTATTTCCTGTTCTGTCGACCCTGGTTGCATGAGATTCTCTTATGCTCAAATTACCCTGGCTTATTGCTGTCCCATAACTCTTTAAGAAAAGAGTTTGGCGGTTTCCAATAATCACGAGACTTTGGGCAATTTACTTTTAATTATCCAGGACAGTGGTGACCCTGGCTCCTTTTAATGCGACAAAAAAGGCCGGATGATTAGACCATCCAGCCTTTTGCAGAGTGCAGCTAGTTATTGATTAAACCGACTTTAGTCGGCGTCAGCAACCGTACGCTCGGAAACCAGCTTCTCGTAACCTTCCTCATCCAGATGAGTAACAGCTATCCACGCATGGGACATCTCGTCACCGGTGCGGGACCCGCCATAAACCCACTGATCTGCATCAGGATTATTCGGGTTTTCGGCCGTATTATCGTACCACTGTTTGATAACCAATACGGCTCCAGCTGGTACCAGAGGTGCCACATCCGGCTCATACAGGTGACTGTGATGCCAGGTAGCACTCCAGTTAGAGACCTGACTGATGGCTTCGGTTCGACCTGATTCAGGATAGAAGATTTCCAGCGACGCGGCTCTCATACGCAGATGACCGTGAGGCTGAAAGCTGTCAATGCGAACCGGATGATCGAAAGAATGGAAACCCTGAGTCATGGCTGTGCCATGGGGTGGTATAAGCAGATTGCCATTCTGATAGCCTTCTCTCATGCCGTAGCTTTTCAGATCCTGCTTATAAGGTGCCTGAGCTTCGTAGCCCTCTGGATGTAACCAGATGCCAAGTTCAACGACATTATCCTTAATCATTTCGCCTGCAGCAGCCGCTCCGACGCCACCGGGAAACATATGAATAGTCCAGCGTACTCGAGCATCTTTAGGTATTGTACGGCATACACCTTCGGGAATGATTTCACCCCATTTACCCATGGCGTACTCATTCAGCTGTCCATAGCGCTCGTATTCGCCGTCTTCATTAAGCACTTCAACACGTGTATTAGCGTGGTGCACCACCGCGGCCGCTTCACCTCGGGGCTTCACCTGCAGCGCCTTGATACAGCGATCAGCAACGACACCGGGATCATTATACGGTGAGTGCCATATATCATTACCACGGGCTGGAATATCTATCGGTGCCGAAGCCACAACCATGTCTGGCTCACCGAACTGAGCAGTGAAATTCCAATCGTCAACATCCCTAATATCAGGTACTGGATGAGTTCTGTCACCCCAATCTCCCAATGGAGCGCCCTGGTCTACCCAGGCTACAACGGTGTCTATATCTTCCTGGGAAAGTCGCCAGTCACCCTGTAAGTCCTGAATCCCTATGCCATGATCATAGGCATAGGGAGGCATTGATCTTTCTGCAACACGCATCTGAATGAGAGGTGCCCACGGTCGAACTTGCTCAAAGGTAGTGAATTGCATAGGTCCAATCCCACCCTCTCGATGACAGACAACACAATTGTCACTAATTATCTGCGCAACATGGTCAGCGTAGGTAATCCGCTCTTGTGCCTGAATTTGTATACTTAAGGCCAGTAGCAGTGGTCCAGCCAAAAAACTAACAATCCGAACTATTTTCATGTTCTTCTCCTCGACGATTAGTACAGGTAAGGTCATCTTACACCTCTCCTAGTACCAGTCTATTGCTCTTATGAAAAAATGTAAAGGCGGGATTATTTTTTACCAGTTTGCAAATTATAAACCTTTCTATGTGACTTCATCGTAAGGACATACAAAAACTGAAAGAAATAGGTATTTAATATAAAATTCCGTTACGGACTCGTTAATTAACAAGCTTTCCTAAACTAACTATCCCATTCGTTGTATAAATAATTGAACTCCAAACAATCACATACCCCGATGATGCAGCAGTATTTGCGCATCAAGGCTCAGCACCCGGACAGCCTGCTGTTTTATCGAATGGGTGACTTCTATGAATTATTCTATAAAGACGCTGTTACGGCAGCTGAAATTCTCGATATAACACTTACCGCACGGGGCAAATCGGATGGTGAGCCCATACCTATGTGCGGAATTCCTTACCATGCCGCTGATCGTTACCTTGCCAAACTGGTAGAGTCAGGTGTATCCATTGCCATCTGCGAACAAATTGGAGACCCAGCGACCAGCAAAGGTCCGGTGGACAGGGAAGTCGTTCGAGTCCTCACCCCGGGCACAGTAACTGATGAAGCATTGTTGCAGGAACGACAGGATAATCTGTTGTTGGTTATAACTGGGGATAAACAATTCATTGGTGAAAATGATGTGACATTCGGGCTGGCTTGGATGAACATCAGTAGTGGTCGTTTTGTGATTGGTGAGGTGTCCGGTGTTGAGGGACTATACAGCGAATTGGAGCGGCTCAAGCCTGCAGAAATTCTGATAAATGATGATCTTAGCGGACTGACAGATGTCCCTGGTCGGGCGGCATGTCGACGCCGTCCACCCTGGGAGTTTGATCTGGACACTGCCAAGAGGTCATTAAACCAACACTTTGGCACCAGGGATCTCAGTGCATTTGACTGCGAAAAGCTCACACTTGGTCTGGCGGCCGCCGGTTGTTTACTCGCCTATGCTAAGGAAACCCAACGTTCCGAATTACCCCATATCCAAAGTCTACAACTGGAACAACAAAGCGATAGCGTAATTCTGGACGCCGCGAGCCGTCGTAACCTGGAACTGGATATCAATTTAAGTGGTGGCAAACAGAACACTCTGCTGTCGGTCATAGATAAATGCGCAACAACAATGGGCAGCCGTTTACTTGTCCGATGGCTGCATCGTCCACTACGCGATCGGCAACAATTGGAAAACCGACAACAGACTATCTCATCGTTATTGGACCAGTACCGATATGAAGCAATTCACGCGCAACTGAAACAGATTGGTGATGTGGAACGCATTCTAGCAAGAGTCGCTTTGCGTTCTGCCAGACCAAGAGACCTGGCCAGGTTAAGGGACGGTTTAATTTTACTCCCGGAACTGCAGGCGCAGTTACAACCAATCCCCTCACCCTGCATTAGAGATCTGGCTAACTCCATCACTGAATTCCCAGACCTAGCCGATCTCCTGACTAGAGCCTTGGAAGAGAATCCACCCGTAGTTATTCGCGAAGGGGGTGTCATTGCAGAGCACTTCGATACAGAACTGGATGAATTACGCAAATTGAGCCGCAACGCTGGTCAATTCCTGGTGGACCTTGAAGTGCAGGAAAAGGAACGAACTGGTATTTCTACACTGAAGGTAGGCTTTAACCGTGTGCACGGTTATTACATCGAAATTAGCAAGGGACAGGCAGAGGCGGCTCCTGTCGAATATATCAGGCGCCAGACCCTAAAGAATGCCGAGCGTTACATTACACCTGAACTGAAAGAATTCGAAGACAAAGTATTGAGCTCACGCAGTAAGGCGCTGAATCGTGAAAAGATGCTCTATGATGAGTTGTTGGAAACTCTGGTATGTAGCCTTACTACTTTACAATGCAGCGCCGCGGCGTTGGCGGAATTGGATGTTCTGAACAATTTTGCCGAACGCGCTCGAAACCTTGATTACTGTCAACCGGTATTGACAGACGAGGCAGGTATTCATATAGAACAAGGACGGCACCCGGTGGTAGAACAAGCGTTGGAAGAGTCGTTTGTTGCCAATGATATCTGCCTGGATGATTCCCAACGCATGTTAATCATCACCGGCCCCAATATGGGCGGCAAGTCCACTTATATGCGGCAGACGGCGTTAATCGTTCTATTAGCACTGGCAGGGAGCTTTGTTCCCGCAAAGGCCGTAAAAATAGGACCGATTGACCGTATATTTACCCGTATCGGATCATCGGACGACCTTGCCGGAGGACGTTCCACTTTTATGGTCGAGATGACTGAAACTGCAACTATTTTGCATAATGCCACCCGATACTCGTTAGTGTTAATGGATGAAATAGGCAGAGGTACAAGCACCTTTGATGGTCTGTCACTAGCCTGGGCAGCCGCCGTTTATATTGCCGAAAAGCTCAATTCGTTTACCTTATTTGCCACCCATTATTTTGAACTGACGAGCTTGTCTGAATCCCACAGCAACATCATTAATGTGCACCTCGATGCTACTGAGCATCAAAGCGGCATCGTGTTTCTACATACAGTTAAACAAGGTCCGGCCAATCAGAGTTATGGTTTGCAGGTTGCCCAATTGGCCGGAATCCCCAGTGCCGTTATCGAACGTGCACAGGACAAACTGACAAGCCTTGAAAAGGAATCCGTTATCAATAAGCAAAAGCCAATCCAGCCGGTTCAGGAGGAATTATTTAAAGATTCAGAACATCCGGCTGTTACCCGATTAAAACAGTTGGAACCGGATGCATTAACCGCCCGAGAGGCACTGCAAATTCTTTATGAGCTGAGGCAGAAAACCTGAATCATCCAATGAAAACTGCTAGAATCGGTTTCGCTCCGGCCGCCACAGGCCGCGCCAGTCGGCGTTACTTGAGAGTTTTAACGAGATATTGAATTGGAGAGAGCATGACATTCATAGTTGGCGATAATTGCATACGCTGTAAACACACCGATTGTGTAGAGGTATGTCCAGTGGATTGCTTTTATGAAGGCCCGAATTTTCTGGTTATACACCCCGATGAGTGTATAGATTGTGCACTGTGTGAACCTGAATGTCCCGTAGATGCTATTTATGCCGAGGACGAACTGCCCGAAGATCAGCAGGGGTTTCTGCAGCTGAACGCCGAACTAGCGGATGCATGGCCAAATATTACTGAGAAGAAAGACGCCCTGCCAGACGCCCCAGAATGGACCGACAAAAGGCAGAAATTGCAATATCTGGAACGCTAAGAATATCCGGAATTACAGCCGCGGCAAATAACTTATAGGGTCTACCGGCGTACCATCCATGCGAATCTCGAAATGTAACATGGGTACGCCTTCAGGGTTTGTTCCTACCTTCGCAATTTGATCTCCAGACCGAATCTGATCACCCTCGGCAACCAAAATGGTCTGATTGTTTGCATAGGCACTCAGGAAACGATCATTATGTCGGATAATAATTAGATTGCCAGATCCCTGGATGCCATTACCTGCATAGACCACATCGCCGCTCGCTGCAGCGTTAACACTTTGACCGTCAAACCCGGCTATATCAATTCCTTTACCAACCCCCTGGTTTGCTTGAAAATTACTTAATATCTGCCCCTTGACCGGCCATTGCCAATGCGGGTCAGGACTCAAGGGAATGCCTGCTGTCGACATAGGCGTGGTGGTTATTGGTTGTCTACTAATACGCCCAACGGGGCCTGTGGCTGCTTGAGCCCTGGCAACCGAGTTATTGCCGACTACAATCCCGGTTGAAACTATTGTTCCTTCTGGCCCGCTTGTTGTCGATGTCACCGGTGCCCTCGTAGCAAGGTTCAGTTGCTGACCCACAAATATGGTATAGGGCGGATTCAGATTATTGATCAGTACCAAGCGGCGAAAATCAAGATCGTACTGGAAGGCAATGGAATACAAAGTTTCCCCTCTGACAACTGAATGGATTGCAGGCTGTCTGCCGGTAACTACCCGACGTTGACTGGCCGAAGAGCTGGAGGCACCTATATATCGACTGGGTCGATCATCACTATCGGTTACAATGATAACCGGCTGTCGGTCTGAATCCTCGCTACGATCAGTTATCGGCGCCTGATAACTACTTCCAACACAGGCAGTGATCAGCAACGTCAGTGCAAAAAGCAGTACATTGACGCTATGACGGGTAAATTGCCTTACTAACTTCGACTCAAACATGATCATTCAAAAAACCTGACGAAAATCTTACCGTTATCGAGTTAATCGACCGGATTGCGAAAAAGTTTGTCAAAAATTAAAATTACTGCGCATCCGCTTAGCAAACAGATTGTAACTGGCAGCAACTGTGGATCTTGCCCAGTCAGTAATTCATAACTGCCCGGCATTACATTTATTGACTCTAAAGCCTGATTTCGCCCGTTGTCATCAGTATAAAAGCTTATAACTTGTTGCCAGGGCCACAGCACATACACTGACGCCAACAACATACCGGTGAGGAACGCATAGCTCAGGTCGTGAAAACGACTCAAGGTCCAGGTAAGAAATCTTGAGAACATCAATAATCCAGAAACGCAGCCGGTTATAAATACCACTATCGTCATTAGCTCGATATTTACCCAGGCATTGAGTACATAGTCATAGACACCAAGCATCAATAACAGGAAAGCCCCTGACAACCCCGGTAGAATCATCGCGCATATTGCAATCACACCACATAAAAACAAATACCAGTTTGAAATAACGGGACTTTGGGGAGACAGCGAACTTACCATCAGGGTTAACCCAAAACCTATTAACAGCGCTGTTAGGATTTTCCAATTCCAATTTCCAAACTCCGCTTTAAGAAACCAGCTTGATGAGATTACCAACCCAGCAAAAAATGCCATCAGCAACTTAAAATAGTTATCCAATAACAACAGCACCAAACTTGCTGAAATGCTCAGGCTAACCGAAATGCCACAAAGTAGAACCAGTAGAAACGTTCCATTGATATAGGCCCATGCTTTTTTGAATCCTTCAGCGGCGAGCAACTGTAGTGCAGTAACATTGACTGACGCGATGGAGTAAATCAGCTCATCGTAAATTCGTGCTATTACTGCGATAGTTCCACCGGAGACACCCGGCACGGAATCTGCAGCACCCATAGCCATGCCCTTGAAGAATAGAAGCAGGTATTCTTTAAAATTTTTCCTGTTTTGAGCGTTTACCGACATGGACCCCAGTCAGACCTGTACTTTTCCAACAAGCAAGGGCACAAACCTCACTCTATCCAGTATTTCATTGTCAAATTCTTCGCCATTGCGAGTTATCAGTCGCAACTCCTGAACCCCTTCTCCACCAACTGGAATTATCAGTCTGCCGCCTTCAGCTAACTGGTTTAGCAGTTCCTGCGGAATTTGGCGCGGCGCGGCGGTGGTCAGTATGGCATCAAATGGCCCTTTCTCTTCCCATCCCAGGCTGCCATCGTCGTGTTTAAGTACGACGTTTCGTGCACCCAGTGCCTTAAGATTCTTTCTCGCTCGATTGAGTAATGGCTTAATTCGCTCTATTGAATAGACATTCTCGGCCAATTGGGCAATAACGGCTGTTTGATAACCGCACCCGGTACCTATTTCCAGCACGTTACTAATTGATCCACTATTAACTATGGCTTCAGTCATCCTGGCAACTATATAAGGTTGAGATATGGTCTGACTGTAGCCAATTGGTAGTGCCACATCTTCGTAGGCACGATGAGAAAGTGCCTCATCAAGAAAAATATGCCTTGGAGTAGTACGCATTACATCAAGTACGGATGGATCCTTAATCCCCTGCTCCATCAATCGTCCAAGTAATCTTTCGCGAGTCCGCTGCGAGGTCATACCTATACCGCTAAAATTCAACTTATTCACAACTGGATCTTCATAATTATATTAAACCTATTTAGCTAACACCCGGCTCTTCAGTTAAACAAAGCTCTCTTAATACAGCAGTTGCATAGCCCCCGGTCGTCAGAGTAAATTCCAACTCCACGGTGTTCGAGTCGGCCATTTTGAAGCTCAGATTCCGCGGCACCAATCGTAATGCCCGTCGTGCCGAAGACACTTTCATTCTGAGCAATCCCTGACATAATTCAGGGTATCGGCTGACTACTTCAGTCTCTAATGATTTTACCGTCGCATGAGCCAGATACTTGTCGGCTGACTTGATTTTTCCGAACAACAGACCACTGGGATGAATATCAAGATTAGATAATCTCGCCTGCAATTCCTGCTTCAGCGACAAAGCATTTGTCGCCTTTCCATCTTTGCCACCCGCCCTAAATTCATCATCGGGGCTGGGAACAAAGAATCGACTGGTACCGTCCAGACTCAGTACTTCACCGGCGAGAATTTGTGCCCAACTGTTATTTTTAACACGCTGTGACAGGATCTTGTTAAATAGAAAACTGCGAGCGGCAGACAGCATCATACTGTGCTGTAGTCGATCACGCCTTGGTTTGTGGAGTGAATTAGCTGGATTGTCAAAATAGCCAATCGCGCGTTTGACATTCGACATGTTTTTGCCAAACCGCTGCGGCCCAAAGTAGTTTGGTACGCCAAGTGTTTTGACCTTTACAACACGATCTCGCAAATCGTCCTCACTCCCTTGAAACTGCCGCAACCTAATTCTAAATGCGTTCGCTCGATGACTGCCCCGTCTGATTTTTCGATCATTATTCCTGACCTTCAACACCACAGTATTATCAGATTCCAACTTATTAGGATCGACTCGATCTCTGGTGTTCTTTAGCACGCTAAACCATTGGGTGCATACGCCCCGTCGGTCCTTCATGCCGGCATAACCAATATCCCGGAGCTTCACCTGGTAAATTCGCGCAATTGTCTTTGCAACTTCTACCGTGGTCTTGTCGGTTTTTTGAATTTGCAAACACAGATGTTTTCCGCTTTCTGAAAATTCGAAACCAATAATTTCATCTACCTGAAAGTCAGCATATTCCTGTTTCAGTACGGCGCTGCATTGAGGTCTATCATAAGCATAAGTGAACTCGGAATAATTTAATGTGGATGCAACTGTCTCCCGCGGAGTGGTCATAGACTTGTTCAGCGGCTCCCTAGCAAAACCACGGCATAAGTTGCAATACCCTCATGCCTGCCGGTAAAACCAAGGCCTTCGCTGGTCGTTGCCTTAATATTCATGCAAGATTTAGTAACCGAAATCAGAGTTGACAGATTTTCTCTCATAGCATCCACATAGGGTGAGAGCTTGGGTGCCTGTGCCACCACGGTCACGTCAGCATTGACTAATTGCCAGCTGTCTTGCTCAGCCATGTCCATAACCAGGCTAAGCAACTCAGCACTATTAATACCTGAATAACGTTCGTCAGTATCCGGAAAGTGATTTCCGATGTCACCGGCACCGAGGGCTCCCAAAATGGCATCACACAACGCATGAATCACTACATCACCATCTGAGTGAGCTAATAGGCAGCGATCATGGGGGATTTTAATACCACCCAAAATAATAAAAGAATTGCCCTCAACTGATATTTCATCACTAAATCTGTGTACATCATAGCCATGACCAATTCGAATACTCATCACGATACTATTCCAGCGCCTGAGAACTCAGAATCTGTTCCGCCAAGTTCAGATCTTGGGGCTGGGTAATTTTTATATTATCTCGATGACCTAAAATCATTTTCGGTTTGTGGCCCAGGCTCTCGATGGCTGTAGCTTCATCGGTTACTGTTTTCTCACTTTTGTCTACTGCGATCAGTGCATCAAGTAACAGGCGGAAGCGGAACACCTGTGGTGTATAGGCACTCCAAACATCGACACGATCTACTGTACGCACAATATTGCCATTGTTGTCGACCAGCTTCATTGTGTTGCCTACTGGTGCCCCCAATAGCCCACCCACCGGATGATCACTGATTTCATTAAACAGATTTTTAATATCCTTTATCCTGACACAAGGTCTGGCCGCATCATGCACCAACACCCAATCATCTGCCGAAGCGATAGGCTCAAGATAGCGAAGGCCGTTCAACACTGATTCGTATCGATTGTCGCCTCCGGATTGACATACAATTTTTCCGTTTTGTTCGAGCCCAAGGGTAGGCCAGACACGGTCTTTCGGGTTAAGCATGACTACTATCTGTTTAACGTAACTAAGCGCACCAATGCGCGCCAGGGAGGTTTCTATAATAGGTCTGCCATTGACGTTAAGGTACTGTTTTGGAATTTTTGTCTGCATTCGTCGCCCGATTCCGGCGGCGGGAACAATTGCCCATACTGTCATAATAGGTTCTTCTTACCGATACAATTGGCGGCGTGTGCAGTAGTGGACTGTATGAAGCTTTAAATTCGTTTCCTACAATACTAGTCAACTATTAAATAAAAAGTTTCATCCGGCCCGATTAATCCCAATTCCTCTCTTGCGCGTTCTTCAACAGCTTCAAGGCCATTTTTTAAATCCAACACTTCAATCTCCATTTGATGGTTGCGATGTTCCAGCAAGGTGTTATTAGCACGTTGCTGTTCCAGTTCGTCTTCAAGTGTATTAATCGCCCTTACACTGCTTCGCCCAAACCAGATTTGGTATTGGAGGATTACCA
>Ga0114950_10000347_pt1 | contig 30725 bp, 26 predicted proteins | sample N075metaG_FD_83503 | JGI IMG/M metagenome (GOLD analysis project Ga0114950, IMG submission 83503) | Deep subsurface microbial communities from Kermadec Trench to uncover new lineages of life (NeLLi) - N075 metaG | ecosystem: Environmental > Aquatic > Marine > Ocean trench > Sediment | place...
CATCGTCGGCCACGTCCGGGGGCGGCACGAGTCGCAAACGACCCGGGTCCTCGACTGCCCCTCGCCACGCTGCGTGCTGGCGCTTGACCTCGGCCGTGGCTTCACCGCGACCCAGCAGGCGCAATTGTTCGGAACCCGGGATGCGCAGAATCATGCCGGCCTTGAGTCGGTTGATGTTGCCGATGAACGCCTCGGGATTAGCGCGATAGATCGCCAGCATCATCTGATTGCGATTGACGCCCGCTGACGGACCATAACGTCCGGCGATCGCCCATAGTGTTTCGGCCCGTTTGACCGGCCCGTAAGAACCGGCGGGAATGCCCGGCACGGTCGGCGCCGGCGCGACCTGACTTGCGGCCGGCACTGTGGACTCGGGCGGCGAAGTGGCCGGCCGCACGACGCGGGTTGGCACCGGCCCGGCGGCCGGCGCCTGTACCGCGGGCGCTACCTGCTCGGCGGCAAACACCGGCGGATCGAGCAGGACCGTGTACTCGCGCAACAGCCGCCCCTGTGGCCAGCGTATCTCGAGCAGCAGCGTGACAAAAGGTTCGACAACCGCTTCGCGTGACGTTATGCGAACGACGCGCGACGCCCCCTGACCGATGACCTCGAAGTCGAAGTCACCCAGAAAGGCGGCGCGGTCAAGACCGTATTGCTGGAACGTGCCGGACGCGGCCATGTCGACGCGCAGCGCAGCCAACTCGTCGGCCGTCTCAGCGGACACCGGAATTTCGGCAACGAACGGCTGATTCAGCGCCGACTTGAGATCGATGTCACCGAGGCTCAGGGCAAGCACCGCAGCGGGTGCCCATCCAGCAATAAAAATGATTAACGCAGCCAGAAATCGCGGCATTCCAACCCCCCGATTGATCGGTTTCCAAGCCTTCCGTGGCTGCACAAGCAAAAGACTCACAAGAGAAGTTCGCAAACCACTTGAAAAGATGACCGTAACTATAGCCTATATGTAATCGCGCACCAATATCTCTGCGATCTGCACGCTGTTCAACGCTGCACCCTTGCGAACGTTATCGGATACGACCCACAAATCAAGGCCCCGATCGTGCGAAATGTCATCACGTATGCGGCCCACAAATACCGCATCGTGATTGGCGCCATCGGTGACTGCAGTCGGGTAGCCGCCCGGCTGCCGCTCGTCGATGACCGTCACGCCGGGCGCCGCCTGCAGCAGTGCTCGCGCCTCGGTGGCGCTCAGCGGCGCGCGCGTCTCGATGTGCAGGGCCTCGGAATGCCCGTAAAACACCGGGATCCGGACCGCCGTCGGGTTCACGCGGAGTGCATCGTCAGCGAAGATCTTGCGCGTCTCCCAGACCATTTTCATCTCTTCCCGGGTATAACCATTATCCTGAAATTCATCAATATGCGGTATCGCATTGAATGCAATTGGCTTTTCATTCTTTCCAAGCTTCTTTGCCTGCCCGCCCAGCAGCGCGGCCGTCTGGCCCGCAAGGGCTTCCACCAGCCCCCGGCCGGCACCGGACACGGCCTGATAGGTGGCCACATTGATGCGCTCGATGCCGACAGCAGCGTAAATCGGCCCCAGCGCGACCACCATCTGAATCGTCGAGCAATTCGGGTTGGCAATGATCTTGCGCGGCAGGAACCCCGCGATCGCCTCCGGGTTGACTTCCGGCACGATCAGCGGGATATCCGGCTGGTTGCGAAAATACGACGTATTGTCGATGACAATACAACCCGCCTCGCTCGCCCGGGGCGCGTGCTCGGCCGATACGCCGGCGCCCGCCGAGAACAAGCCGATATCGACGCCGACGAAATCAAACGTAGCGAGATCCTGCACCTTGATGTGCTTGCCGCGAAACTCGACGGTCTTGCCGACCGAGCGCGCGCTGGCCAGCGCGTACAGGTTCCCGACCGGGAACTCACGCTGTTCGAGAATCTCGATCATCGTCTGGCCAACCAGGCCGGTCGCACCGACGACGGCGACGTCAAACCGCTCTTTCATCGCTAAACTCTGGGCGTAGCCGAAACCACATCGGCATTTTGCGCCCGATGCCGCAGAAAATGATCCATCATGACAATCGCCAGCATGGCCTCGGCGATGGGTGTCACACGCAAACCGACGCACGGATCATGCCGGCCGGTGGTGATAATCTCGGCCGGCTGGCCGGCGCGGTCGATCGTCTCGCCGGGCAGGCGAATGCTCGACGTCGGCTTCATCGCGATGCTGACGAGCACATCCTGACCGGATGTGATGCCACCCAACGTGCCACCGGACGAATTGGATTTGAAACCGGTTGGGGTGATTTCGTCACGATGCTGCGTACCCTTCTGGCTGATGCAAGCGAAACCGTCGCCGAACTCGACCCCCTTGACGGCGCCGATGCTCATCATCGCGTGGGCGACATCGGCCTCGAACTTGTCGAACACCGGCTCGCCGAGGCCGACCGGCACCCGGGTCGCCGTGACCGTAATGCGGGCTCCGACTGAATCGCCCTCTTTGCGCAACGCGTCCATGTAGGCTTCGAGTTCCGGCACCCGAGCCGGGTCGGCGCAGAAAAATGGATTGTCATCGGCAGACGCCAGGTCCGGTGCGTCGACGACGATCGGCCCGAGCTGCCGGAGACAGCCACGGATCTCCATGCCAAGCTTCTCGCGCAGGTATTTCTTGGCAATCGCGCCCGCCGCCACCCGGATGACCGTCTCGCGCGCAGACGAGCGCCCGCCGCCACGGTAGTCGCGGATCCCGTACTTCTGCTGGAACGTATAGTCCGCATGCCCGGGGCGGAACAGATCCTTGATCTTCGAATAATCACGCGAGCGCTGATCCATGTTCTCGACCAGCAGCCCGATCGACGTGCCGGTCGTCAGCCCCTCGAATACACCGGACAGGATGCGCACCTCGTCCAGTTCCTTGCGCTGGGTCGTGTGCCGGGACTTGCCGGGCCGGCGGCGCTCGAGATCCGGCTGCAGGTCGGCCGCGGACAGCACCATGCCCGGCGGACAGCCGTCGACCACGCCGCCCAGCGCAGGCCCGTGACTCTCGCCGAAGCTCGTCACCGAAAACAATTTGCCGATCGTATTACCAGACATATCTTTTAATATTCAATAACAATAAGTTACAAAAACTACTTAAACTAATCTGAAACAGAAGACGCAGCTGCCAGATCGGTCGCGAAGAGCAATCCGATGCCCTCACCCCCCGACTCTAACTCCGGCCAGATAAAGGGCAAATCGGGGAATGCCGCCTCCAGCGCCTGCCAGCCGACACCGACTTCGAGTGCCAGCGCACCCTCCGCGCCGAGATACCGGGGCGCATCTTGCAGGATATGGCGTGCCGATTCCAGACCGTCGGGCCCACAACTGAGCGCCGCACGGGGCTCGTGCCCGTATTCAGCCGGCAACGCGGCCACATCCTCGTCGGGAACGTAGGGCGGATTGCTGACGATCAGGTCATACACCCCATCGACGCCGTCGAACAGATCCGCCTCGACGAGCGTCAAGCGGTCGCTCAGGCCATAACGATCCACGTTGATCCGGGCAACCTCCAGCGCTGCCGGTGAGATATCCGTGGCCACGACCGCGGCGTCAGGAAATGCCAGCGCGGCCGCGATAGCGATGCAGCCGCTGCCGGTGCCGATCTCGAGGATGCGCCGCACCCGGCGCGGATCGAGCCACGGCTCGAAGCGCGCCGCGATCAACTCCGCGAACGGCGAGCGCGGAATCAACACCCGCTCATCGACATAGAACGGGCGACCGGCGAACCACGCAACGTTGAGCAGGTAGGGCAGCGGCACCCGGCCGGTGATGCGCGCCACGAGAATTTCGCGGACCCGGGCCGCGACGCTCGCCGCGACGGGCCGGGCGTACAGTCCGGCGCGATCCGCGTCGTCATGGGCAAGACCTGCCACATGAAACACCAGGCTGGCAGCTTCATCGATGACGTTGGCGGTGCCGTGGCCACAAAAAACCCCGGCACCGTCGAGTTCACCCGCCACGGTCTTGATCAATGCGCCGACGGTCTGCACTTGATTTCCTGCCTTGCCCATTGTGTCCTGCATCCGTGTACCGGCATTATTGCCGGCCTCGCACTCAATGCAAACACCCGGGATGCCGGATCGACGGAGACCGCCGCGCGTGCACAACCTGAATGAACGCCTGTGGGTCCTGGTACAACGCATGCTGCCGGTGCGCCTGCTCGGCGCATTGGTGTATCGACTGACGCGCAGCCGCACACCCTGGCTGAAAAATGGCCTGATTCGCGGGTTCATGCGTGCCTTCCCGGTCGACCGGACCGAGATGGACCAGGAAAATCCGTACGCTTACGCCAGCTTCAATGATTTTTTTACCCGCGAACTCAAGCCGGGGGCGCGCCCGATCGACCCGGACCCGTCGGCTATCTGCTGTCCGTCCGATGGCACGGTTCAGCAGGCCGGCCACCTCAACGACGGGATGCTGCTGCAGGCCAAGGGTATGGACTACCGACTCGGGCAACTGCTCGACGAGCATGCCCGCGACATTGCGCGCTTCGCCAATGGCGCATACCTGACGATTTACCTCGCCCCGCACAACTATCACCGGGTGCACGCTCCGCTGGCCGGCACCCTCCGCCAAATGAACTTCATCCCGGGCACGCGCTTTTCGGTCAACCAGGCGACAGCGCGCAACGTCCCGGCACTGTTCGCGCGCAACGAGCGCATTGCCTGCTATTGCAGCGACGGTCCGCTCGATTACTGGCTGGTCTTGGTCGGCGCCATGAATGTCGCCAGCATCAATACCGCCTGGGCCGGCGAGATCGAAACCGGGCGGTCCGCACGCCACACAACCTACGCGGCCCCGGCCGGGCCGGTACTCGCCCGGGGCGACTACTTCGGACACTTTAATATGGGCTCGACGGTCATCATCATCTTCCCGTCCGATCGCGTGACCTGGAATAACCTCCTGCAGCCCGGTCATCCGCTGCGGATGGGCCAGCAGATCGGCCGGCTGTGACGCCGGCGGACGCAACCTGGCGCCCGTCTGCCACCTGGGACACGCTGCGCGCGCGGGCGCGGCTGCTGGGCGTTGCCCGGGCATTTTTTGCCGCCCGGGATATTCTCGAAGTCGATACGCCGGCAATCGGCCGGCATGGGGTCACCGAGCCGCACATCGCCAGCATCGGCGTGCGCCTGGCCGCGCGTCCGGACACGCCGCACTTCTTGCAGACATCGCCGGAATACGCTCTGAAACGACTGCTGGCCACCGGCGGACCGGATTTGTATCAGCTGGGCAAGGTCTTCCGCGACGGCGAACTCGGCAGGCTTCATCAGCCGGAGTTCACGCTGGTCGAGTGGTATCGCCGTGGCATCTCGCTGGATGAAATCATCGCAGAAACCTGTGGCTTCATCGCCGAACTGATGTCCGCGGGCGGACACGGCGCCGGCCCGCACGTCGAGCGGCATGCGTACGCGGACCTGTTTCAGGCGAAGTTAGCGATCGACCCGTTGCATGCACCGCTGGCCGAACTGCGAGCCGCCGCGCGGCAGCGTATCGGGCCGCTGACCGATGCGCTCGCTGTGCAGCTGGGCGATGATCGTTCGGCGTGGCTCGATCTGCTAATGAGCCACGTCGTGATCCCCGATCTACCGGCCGCTGCCCTGTCGGTCATTCATCATTACCCCGCTGCCCAGGCCGCGCTGGCAAGGCTGGATCCGGCAGACCCGCGAGTCGCCGAGCGCTTCGAGGTATTTTACGGCGGCCTGGAACTGGCGAACGGCTACCGGGAGTTGACCGATGCCCGCGAGCAGCGCCGGCGTTTCGCCAGGGACCTGCAACGGCGTGAGACGGCGGGCGCACCGGCCATGACGGCAGACCCGGCGTTGCTGGCCGCGCTGGAACACGGGTTGCCGGACTGCTGCGGCGTCGCCGTCGGCTTCGATCGCGTAGTCATGTGCGCGCTGGACCTCGACTCGATCGAGGAAACGCTCAGCTTCGCTCTTTAAAGGGTGCCGGCACCAATCAGGAGATTATTTTACGCGCGATACATACTCTTTAGACCGCGTATCGCAGCGAATCCGCTCGCCCTGTTCGACGAACAGCGGCACCTTGACCACCGCGCCGGTCTCGAGCCTGGCGGGCTTGACGCCGCCCTGCGCCGTGTCGCCACGTACGCCCGGGTCAGTTTCGATGATTTCCAACTCGACGAAATTTGGCGGCTCAACCTGTAACGGCACGTTGTTCCACAAGGTCAGCTTGCAGATGTCCTCTTCTTTGAGCCATTCCTTCGCGTCTGCCACGGCCGTCTCGCCGGCGGCATATTGCTCGTAAGACTCCGGCTCCATGAAGTGCCACAATTCGCCGTCGCTATACAGGTATTGCATGTCGAGTTCGACCACGTCCGCCGCCTCGACGGATTCACCGGACTTGTAAGTCCGCTCGACGATTCGACCGGTCTTCAGGTTGCGAATCCTGACCCGACTGAACGCCTGCCCCTTACCGGGCTTGACGAACTCGTTCTCCACGATGGCACACGGATCGCCGTCGATGATGATCTTCAACCCGGAGCGGAACTGATTGGTATTGTAACTCGCCATCTCAATGTATCCATCGCACTGCCGTAAGTCGCGTATTGTAGCCTCACGGTGCCACGCTGACACGGAGGCGATGCGAACCCCCGCCGGACGCCAGGAAACACGGTCATAACGCCGACTTGCGACATAACCACCTCACGGCTTGCACATAATAAATGTGAGGCCACATAACCAGACTCTGGTCACACAACACGCTCTGCCGATCGCTAGAATCCCTCGCATCACGAACAGCAATGTTCGTTTTCGTTTTGCAGTTCTCTGAATTCAAGGGTGTCTGTTTTGGGAGATTCCGTCGGCGTTCCGATGATAATTTTTAGCCGCCAAGATAACAATGTTGCGGCGATCAACAACATGCTGCGCCAGGCGGGACTCCCGGTACATTGCTGCCGCGTTGACCAGGTAAACCAGCTGGAAGACGCGCTGCGCGAACAACATCCCGAGATGCTGATTCTCTTCGCCGATGAGCACGATGCAGACATCCCGACGGTAGCCGCCCTGCTTGCAAAACTTGCACCGAGCCCGCCGCTGCTGATCGCGAGCGAAAATGTCGATGAACAGGCGATTGCCGACGCGATGGAATGTGGCGCACGCGATGTCGTCTCGCTGACGCACAAAAACCGGTTCCAGGCGGTCGTCGACCGCGAGTTGCACACCTTCCGGCTGAAGGTCGCACTCGGTGGTGTCGTGGCTTCCGCCAGACAGTACCGGCAGGAACTCAGAACGCTGATGGCAGGCACGGCCGAAGCCATCGCCGATGTCCAGGAAGGCATCGTCGTCGCCGCAAACCCGCCCTGGCTCGAACTGTTCGGCTGCGCACAGGAAGACGAACTGTTGAATATGCCATTCATGGATATCTGCAGCCGGTCGGATCACCAGATGCTGAAGGGCGCGCTGGTCGCCTGCCTGAAAGAGAAATGGGATGGCGCGTTACTGAAAATCAACGGTAAACACGCGGACGGCGGCGAATTCCCGATCGAGGTCAACCTCGAGCTTATCGCCATCGAAGGCGACCCCGCGGTTCGCGTCGTCGTGCCGACTGAACACTCGGCCGACGCCAGCCCGGCCGAACTGCTCGAGCAAACCGTCTTCAAGGACCCGGCGACCGGCTTCTATCATCGTCATTTCTTTGTCGACAAGCTCACCGAACGCCTGAAGGCGCCCCTTGGCGGTGGCGTGCGAACACTCGCGTATATCCGGCCGGACAACTTCGCACGCGTGCACGATGACATCGGCATGCTCGCGACCGAAACTCTGCTGACCCAACTCGCCGGCATGCTGAAAGGCTTTATGATGCCCCCCGATCTTTACGGACGGTTCGGCGGAACGATGTTCATCGCTCTGCTCGAACGCGGCACCATGGCGGACGTCGAGGCCTGGGCCGAACAACTGCGCAAGTCGATCGGCGAAAAGGTCTTCGAGATTGGCCAGCATTCGACCTCACTGACTTGCACGATCGGGCTCTGCGAGATCGAATCCGCCGACCGTTCGACCGGAGAATTGCTGGCGCTGGTCGAGGGTGCGTGCCGAACCGGGCGTGACGCGGGTGGCAACCGCGTACAACTGTGTGCAAACATATCCGCCACGCAGGAACTCCGTGCGCGTGATGCGATATGGGTCACACGCATCCGCAAAGCCCTGATGGAAAACCAGTTGCGCATCGTGCATCAGCCGATCAGCGGCCTGACCGAGGAAATCGAAGGTGCATTCGACACGCGGGTACAGATGCTGGACGAAAATGATAATCCCATCCTCGCCGGAAAATTCCTCCCGGCGGCCGAGCGCGGCAACCTGATCAAGAATGTCGATCGCTGGATCATCGGCGCGTCATTCTCGTTCTGCCTGGCCAAGAACCCCTCTCTGGTCTTCGTGCGCCTGTCCGAGGCGTCGGTGACCGACGTGTCGCTGCACGACTGGCTCTGTGCGCGCGTGCAAAATACCGGTGTCGATACGTCGAAGATCTGCTTCCAGATCTCCGAGATCATCGCTGCACAGTACCTGAAGGAAACCAAGAGCACCGCTAAAAAATTGCGGGCCATGGGCTTCCGGTTTGCGATAGATCACCTCGGCACGGGCCGCGATTCAGGTCGGCTCCTGAATCATATTCCGATGGATTACATGAAAATTGACGGCAGCCTGATGCAGGCTCTGCACCGGAATCCGCAGGCACAGAGCCGCGTCGGCGACCTGACACGGGCCGCAAATCAGCTCGGCATCAAATCGATCGCGGAACGTGTCGAGGACGCCAATACCATGGCAATCCTGTGGCAACTCGGTGTCGCCTATATCCAGGGGAACTATATTCAAATGCAAGGGATCGTCCTCGAGGACACCCAGACCATCCCCGGCATCGCATCCGGCCAGCGTTAAAAGTGACTTAATTCACACTCTTGACATAAATAGCCAAGGATCCTGCTCCGCAGGAGCAAAACGAGACCTTCCTCATTTACCTCGGATCGCGAAGATGGTTTTTTGGACAGTCAACGATTTGACAGCGGCGTTGCAGGAACATTCAGGACTAGATATGGGCAGGACACACCGGCAAACAATACTGGGTCAATACATCGCCAACCTGTTGGGGGCCGAACCATTGCAGACGAACGCCAAGAACAGCGGCCCGATCGGGCTGGTCTCACAGTCGCTCGCCTATGGCAGCATGGCATTGCTGGCCGTCGCGCCCGCGCCGGTCGGCGCCGTCAGCCTGGGTGAGATCGAACTGAAGTCGAAACTCGGTCAGCCACTGAACGCAACGGTGCCGCTGAGCCTGCGCGCCGGCGAAACGCTGGCCAAAAATTGCGTCCAGCTCGCACCGCCCGGCGGCACCGCGCTGGGCGCACCGCCCGGGATCAGGATGACTTCGCCGCCGGTCACCGGGCCGGGTACCTACCAGGTCCGCGTGCAGACCGCGAACCCGCTGCACGAGCCGATGTACGAGCTCTCACTGATGGTCAGGTGCCCCGGCAACCCGCTGCTGGTGCGCCAGTACATCCTGATGCTCGATCTGCCGGGCATGCCGGTTCCGCAAGCGGCGCCGGTGATCCCGACGAGCCCGCAAGCAGCCGTCCCGGGGCCGGCACCGCAAACATCGGCGCCACCCGTTTCGATGCCCCAAGCTTCGACGCCCCGGGCAGCCGCCCCCCGGGCGACCCCTGCCCCGGCCAGAGCATTGCAGCGTTCGACTGCCTCCATTCCCGCCGGTTCGCAGTACCGCGTGGTCAAAGGCGACACCTTGTCGACCATTGCCCGGCGCATCGAAGGGCGGCTGCCGGACACGACCTGGCCGGTCGCCGACCGGATCTTCGCGGATAACCCGCGCGCATTCGTCCGCAACAATCCGGACCTGATCAAGCTGGGCATGGTGATCCGCGTACCCACGCTGAGCGAACTGGCCGCGCTCCGGCCGAACGTCGGACGCGTCGCGATGCCGATGCCGGAAGCACCGCAGCAGCTACCCGATGCGCGACCGCAGTCGTTGCCCGCCCGAGAAAGCTTGCCCGTGACGGCAAGTCACCCGGCGGTGCCGGCCGACATGCGCGCAACCCGGCCAGCGACACCGTTCGCCGAGCCAACCACGATGACGCAGGCCACGACAGCGGCCGAACCGGAGCCCACCCGGACCACGGCCCCGGACGACGTGGCCGAGACGGCCGGCCCGCGCCCCGGGTTCAGCCCGTTCGCCGACGACTCATTCGCAGCGAATGGCAAATCCCCGGTCAGCGATGCAGCACCGGCAGCAGACAGCGCAAGCCCGGATGATCCGGCCAATTTTGTCGCCACCGATGTGGATGTCGAAACCGGCGACTCGACTTCGCTGATGGCCGTCTTGCTCACCCTGTTGCTGGGCGGCGGCATCAGCCTGCTGCTGTTACGCAGACGCCTGTTCGCGGCATTCGGCGGGCGCCGGCGGCGCAAAGCCGGGCAAGCTCCGGGTCGCCACTTTTACGATGCCAGCAACGTCGGTCCGGCAGCGCGTACCTTCGAGGCCGAACCGCCCACTCCGGTGAAGATCGGCAACCCGATGGAAGCCACCTACATCGTCGAGATGGAAGCGGCCGAATCGACGGTGCGCGAGCCGGTGCTGGACCTTGCGGCGGCTGACATGACCCAGCCGGATATCACCGAGCAACATCCGCAGCTGGATGCCGAGCCGGATGAGGACGCCAGCACCGAACTCGCCAGGCTGTTCGAAGACGACTACGCGACGGCCGGCGCCGATGCCTCGGCGTACGCCGCCGACACGGTCGAGCAGCCACACAGACAGCCCGAGGGCGCAGATCCGCACGAATATTCGACCTCGGGTCTGACCAGCGTGTTCGACTCGACCCGCGAATTGCCGCAGCAGATGGGAGACGACGAAATCTTCGACCCGTCCGGCGGGCTACCGGCACAGAATCATGACGAGATCTTCGATCCGACGGCAGAATTGCCGCATGGCGCCGAACCGGTTCCGGGCCCGACCGCCAGGCTGCCACAGCATGCCGGTGGCAGCGTCGACCCGGCGGAGGGGCCGGTTAACGAAATGGAATCGACACTGATGCAGGCCTTCACGGATGATCTGACAAACATCGATGCGGACAAAATGTTTGCCACGGGGGTCCAGGTTCAGAGTTTCGATGCGCCGGCTGCCGACGCGACCGCCGAATCGGTCGCTCCGCCCGCGCCAGATGACGACCTGGACCAACTGCCGAATAATTTTGATGAAGACGGCGATCTGTCCGAAACGCTGCACGAAGCGCTGATGCTGCTGGAGCGGGATTTCGAGGACGAGTTCACCGCCAGCCAGATCATCGAGCAATCGCAGCTCAAGGCGTCGCTCAACGATACTCCCGAGCAGGAAGACGAAACGCTGAAAACCCGCAAGATGCGTTGACCCGTTGCCGGGGACCTGGGCGAGAGCGGTACCTGTCGGCCGGATCGCAGCGCGTTACCCGTCGCCCTCTTCCGCATCGCCTGCCAACCGGCTGACGCGATCGACCTTGCGCCAGCCCCGCGGCAGCACCATGCCGCGACGCCCGCGGTTGCCGTCGTAGTGTCCGAGGTCCGCCCACCTCAAGGTCATCGTGCGCTGCCCGCTCTCGATTTGAATACCCTCGTCGGCACCGATGACCGCCATGGCAATCATGCGTTCCTCACCGGCTTTGTACTTCGCCGACGGAATGCCGAATATTTTGTTGCCTTTGCCGCGCGATAATTCCGGCAGCTCCCCGGCCGGAAACACCAGTAAGCGACCGGCCGAACTGAAAGCGGCGACCCAGGCCTCGGTCGGAAACTGCGTGTGCGGAAACGGCACCGGCGTCACAACCGTACCCCCGTCGGGGACGCGCAGACAGGCCTTGCCGGCCCGGGCGCGCGAATACAGCTCCGACAACTGCACGAAGAATCCGTAGCCGGCATCCGATGCCACCAGCCAGCGCAAGCCGGGGTCGCCGATCATGACGCCGCGGAAGGTCGAACCGTCGGCCGGGTTCAGACGCCCCGACAACGGCTCGCCCTGCCCGCGTGCCGATGGCAGCGAGTGCGCCGGCACACTGTAGGCACGACCGGTCGAATCCAGAAACACAGCCTGCTGATTGCTCTTGCCAAGCGCGGCACACAAAAAACCGTCACCGGACTTGAAGCTCAAAGTCGCCGGATCGATCTCGTGACCTTTCGCGGCACGCGCCCAGCCGCGTTCCGAAAGCACCACGGTGACCGGGTCAGCGCTGATCAGGTCTTCTTCAGCCATCGCCTGGGCCGCTTCACGTTCGACGATCACCGTGCGACGCGCGTCACCATGCTCCGCGGCGGCGGCCAGCAGTTCCTCGCGTATCAGTTTCTTCAGACGAACATGACTCTTCAGCAGCTTCTCCAGTTGATCGCGCTCTACGCTCAATGCAGCCTGCTCGTCGCGGATTCTGATTTCCTCGAGCCTGGCCAGCTGGCGCAAACGAATATTCAGAATATCCTCGGCCTGGATGTCGCTGAGTTTGAAGCGCTTCATCATGACCTGCTTGGGCCGGTCCTCGGTGCGGATGATCTTGATGACGGTGTCGATGTTCAGAAAGGCGATCAGCCGGCCGTCGAGAATATGCAGGCGCTCCCGGACGCACTCGAGTCGATAGCTCAGGCGACGCTTCACGGTTACGGTGCGGAACTTCAGCCATTCGGTCAGAATTTCCTTCAGGTTCATGACCGCCGGACGACCGTCGAGACCGATGATGTTCAGGTTCACCCGCAGGCTGCGCTCCAGGTCCGTCGTCGCGAACAGGTGCGTCATCAACTGGTCTGCGTCGACGCGCGTCGAGCGTGGCACGATGACCAGACGAATCGGGTTCTCATGGTCGGACTCGTCACGCAAGTCGGCCACCATGGGCAGTTTCTTCGCCTGCATTTGCGCCGCAATCTGCTCCAGCACCTTGCTGCCAGATGTCTGGTACGGCAGGCTCGTGATGACGATGTCGCCGTCCTCGGTCTCGAACGTCGCGCGGCAACGCAAGGTGCCGTTGCCGGTCGAGTAGAGGGCGATCAACTCATCCCGCGGCGTGATGAGCTCACCGCCGGTCGGGTAATCCGGGCCTTTGATGTGCTTGAACAGCCCGCGCACCGTCGTCGTCGGTTCGTCGAGCAGCCGGATCAGCGCACTCGCGACTTCGCGAATATTGTGCGGCGGAATATCCGTCGACATACCGACCGCGATACCGGTCGTACCGTTCAGCAACAGGTTCGGCAGGCGGGCCGGCAACATCAGCGGCTCCTCGAGCGTGCCGTCGAAATTCGGCCCCCAGTCGACCGTACCCTGACCGAGCTCCGCCAACAGGACTTCGGCATAAGGCGTCAGGCGCGACTCCGTATAGCGCATGGCCGCGAACGATTTCGGGTCGTCGGGCGAACCCCAGTTGCCCTGCCCGTCCACGATCGGATAACGATACGAGAAATCCTGCGCCATGTGGACCATGGCCTCGTAACACGCGCTGTCGCCGTGCGGGTGGAACTTGCCGATGACGTCGCCGATGGTACGCGCCGATTTCTTCGGTTTCGCGCCGGCGTTCAGGCTCAACTCGCTCATCGCGTAAACGATCCGGCGTTGCACGGGCTTCAAGCCATCGCCGAGATGCGGCAATGCCCGGTCAAGAATGACGTACATCGAGTAATCGAGATAGGCCTTCTCGGTGAATACCTTTAATGCAACTCGCTCGATGCCCTCGAAATCAAGCTGAGTCTGTGCGGTCATAGTTGTATCCCGATCCGTTGATTCCGGGTTAATTCCAGGGTTAATTCCATCAGATTTCCGCGAGGTTGCCCTTGCTCTGTAGCCACGCCCTGCGGTCCTTTGCACGTTTCTTCGCGAGCAACATGTCCAGCAAATCGTCCGTCTTGTCGTTCGGCTCGACGGTCAGTTGTAACAGCCGCCGCGTCTCGGGCGCCATCGTCGTCTCACGCAACTGACCCGGGTTCATCTCGCCCAGGCCTTTGAAACGCGTCACGCTGACCTTGCCCTTGAGTTTCTCTGCGGCGATGCGATCGAGAATACCCTCGCGCTCACCTTCGTCGAGCGCGTAAAACACTTCCTTGCCGACATCGACGCGATACAACGGTGGCATGGCGACGTACACATGCCCGGCGCGCACCAGCGCCGGAAAGTGCTTGGCGAACAACGCACAAATCAGCGTCGCAATATGCAGGCCGTCGGAGTCGGCATCGGCCAGGATGCAGACCCGGTGATAACGCAGGTCGGTCAGCTCCTCGTCGCCGGGATCGATGCCGAGTGCCAGGCTGATGTTGTGCACTTCCTGCGACGCGAGTAACTCACTCCGGTCGACTTCCCAGGTATTCATGATCTTGCCCCGCAACGGCAGGATGGCCTGGATCTCCCGATCCCGCGCCTGTTTGGCCGAACCGCCGGCAGAATCGCCCTCGACCAGAAACAGCTCGCTGCGCTCGGGGTCCGAACAGGTGCAGTCGGCCAGTTTACCCGGCAGCGCGGGGCCCGCAGTCACTTTCTTGCGAACCACCGTCTTGCTGGCCTTGACGCGCGACTGCGCGGCGGCGATCGCAAGTTGCGCGATCTGATCACCGGTCTCCGGGTGCTGGTTCAGCCACAGGCCGAATGCATCCTTGACGAGGCCGGACACGAATGCCGCGCATTCGCGCGACGACAGCCGTTCCTTGGTTTGCCCGGAGAACTGCGGATCCTCCATCTTGACGGACAGCACGAAGCTGACGCCGTCCCAGACGTCTTCCGGCGCGATGCGCAGGCCGCGCGGCACGAGGTTGCGGAACTCGCAAAACTCGCGCACGGCCTCGGTCAGGCCGGCGCGGAAACCATTCACGTGGGTACCGCCCTGCACCGTCGGCACGAGGTTGACGTACGATTCGTTGACCGGCCTGGCGCCCTCGGCTACCCAGACGACCGCCCAGTCGACCTCTTCGCGCTGGCCGCGCATGCTGCCGCCGAACGGGGCATCCGGCAAGGTCGCAACGTCGCCGAGTTCCTCGGACAAGTATTGCTCGAGGCCGCCCTCATACAGCCATTCGAACTTCTGCTTCGGTTTCTCGACCTCGAAGCGGATCTTCAGGCCCGGGCACAGCACCGCTTTGGCGCGCAGCACGTGCTGTAGTTCCTTGAGCGCGAACTTGTCGGTATCGAAGTACTGCTTGTCCGGCCAGAAGCGGATCGTTGTGCCGGTATTGGCCTTGCCGACCTTACCGACGACCTCGAGCTTCCCGACCTTCTTGCCGCCCTTGAAACTCAGGTTGTATTCCTTGCCGTCGCGGCGAATCCAGACCTCGAGATGCTTCGACAGCGCGTTGACCACCGACACGCCGACGCCGTGCAAACCTCCCGCGTACCGATAATTCTTACCGGAAAATTTTCCGCCGGCGTGCAGGCGAGTCAGGATCAGCTCGACGCCCGGGATCTTCTCCTGCGGATGCTTGTCAACGGGCATGCCGCGCCCGTCGTCGCTGACCTCGACGGAACCGTCGCTGTGCAGTTTGACGTCGATGCGCTTGCAGTGGCCGGAGATCGCCTCATCGACGCTGTTATCGATGACCTCGTGGGCCAGGTGATTCGGCCTGCTGGTGTCCGTAAACATGCCGGGCCGGCGACGCACGGGATCCAGCCCGCTCAGTACCTCGATGTCCGAGGCATCGTAAGACTTGCTCATCCAGACTGCTCGCAATAGCGGGGCTGGTCGCCCGGGGGCTCACCCGATGGTTGGTTCAAACTGCTTGCTCGTGGCGTACAACCCGTAACACGCACAATACATGCATGGTATGTCAACGGGCGCGCTTAATCGAGATCTGCGATCAGCGACGCACACATGGGTAGGGAAACTTCGACGGCTACCGGGTAGTGTGAATGACTGACGCCGGCGCTCAGTGATCGCCCCGCCCTGAGCCCCGCGATCATCGCGCCGGTCAACTCGAAGCGCAGGAAATGGACGGCCGAGGTCTTCGATACCAACGAGGCGCTCGAGCGCGGCCTGACGTTCGCCCGGATCCGTGTACTCGATCATCATCGTCGCCTTCCAGTTCGTCCCGTTCGGAACCAGTGGATTAAAAGCACCGAGTTCCTCGCGGATGCCATCCTCCTCGAAGATGCGCTCGATGCGCAGCATCTCCTGGACCTGGTACTGGATGGTCAGGCGATCCTCAAACAGCAGCACAACATGATCACCGAGCAGCAGACGGCGATGTTGCTTGTGCGCCATGACGCGCGCGCGAAACTCCGGCCGGAGCGTGGCGTAGGCTTCGAGCGTATACAGATCTTCGATTTGCAATGGTTCCACGCTCTCAACAGCCTGCTAGATGCCGTAGGCCTTGCGCAGCAGGGACAACGGGTGGATCGCGCTGACCCCGTCCAGGCCGAGCGCAATCTGCTCGCCGGCCATCGGGCAATCGCTCATAAAATGATCGGCGTCGGCCTGCTCGACGCGGCGGACGACCGGTTGCGCGATCTTCACGGAGGCGGCGCGGAAGCGTTTCTTGATGCCATAGGTGCCGTCGTGACCGGAGCAACGCTCGATCGCCATGACCTCGGTATTGGGGATGAGTTCGATCACCTGCTTGGTCTTCATGCCGATGTTCTGTACCCGCAGGTGACACGGCACCTGGTAAGAGACCTTGCCGAGGGACGTCGCAAACTCGGTATTCAGCCGCTGTGCCTTGTGCCGGCGATGCAGGTAGTCGAAGGGGTCGAAGAACGCGGCCGCGACGGCCGACACGTCCTCGTCGTCCGGAAACAGCAACGGCAGCTCCTGCTTGAACATCAGCACACACGACGGCACCGGGGCGACGATATCCCAGCCGTCGCGAACCCAACGCAGCAGTTCCGGCAGGTTGCCATCCTTGGCGACCGCGACGGATTCGAGATCGCCGAGCTCCAGCTTCGGCATGCCGCCACAGCGTTCGGCACGGGTCACGGCGACCTGAATGCCGTTGTGCCGGTAGACGGCCGCGAGATCCTCGCAGACCTCCGGCACGTTGCGATCGCCGTAACAGGTCGTGAACAGCACGACCTTGCCCTGTGTGCCGCCGGCAGGCGTTGGTGTCACTGTCCGGGTCCGGCAGGTCGGACAGGCGATCGTGCGCCGTGCGGCTATGGTAAGTGGGGATCGGCGCAGTTCGATCGACACCGAGCGTCTTCTCGAGCAACGCCCGGCCGGGTGCGCTGCGATTGACGGCATTGACGACCTCCACTACCACCGGGATACCGGCCAGTTTGCCAACCCGGTCGGTATTCGACAGCACCCGGTCGGACCAGCTCGCACCGTCGTCGCGAAATCGTTTGGCTTTCGCCCGGAGCATCAGGTGGGGGAAATCGACGTTCCACGGGTGCGGCGGGACGTACGGACATTTCATGTAACACATATCACACAGGTAGCATTGATCGACGACGTCCCAGAAGACCGTCTTCGGTACCGTGTCCAACTCGCCCGACTCCGACTCGTCGATTGCATCGAACAGGGTCGGAAACGCATTGCAGAGGTTGAAACAGCGTCGGCACCCGTGACAAATATCGAACACGCGTTCGAGTTCCGTCTCCAGTGACGCCGGGTCGTAGAAGTCTTCCGACTGCCAGTCGATCGGGTGGCGGATCGGTGCGTCGAGGCTGCCCTCGCGAGGTTTGTCTTGTGCCATACGCATGCTACCTATCTGCGCGTCGTCGCAGCATGAGCCTGAATCCGGCCCAGCGACAGCAACACTGCCCGGATGACTCCGTCAGCTGGTGCCGGTTCCGTCGACGAGCGGGCGCGGTCGTGGCGGTCACACCCGGCAGAAGCGACGCGCATCAGTCATCCAGGGTGTTCAATGCCTTCTGGAAACGATTGGCATGCGAACGTTCAGCCTTGCCGAGCGTCTCGAACCAGTCGGCGATCTCGTCGAAGCCTTCTTCGCGTGCCGCCTTGGCCATGCCCGGATACATATCGGTGTATTCGTACGTCTCACCCGCGATAGCGGCCTTCAGATTGTCGCCCGTAGGACCGATCGGCAGCCCGGTCGCCGGATCGCCGACAACCTCGAGGTATTCGAGATGCCCGTGGGCATGCCCGGTCTCGCCTTCCGCCGTTGACCGGAATACAGCGGCAACATCGTTATAGCCTTCGACATCCGCCTTGGCTGCGAAATAGAGATACCTGCGATTCGCCTGCGACTCCCCCGCGAAAGCGTCTTTCAGGTTCTGTTCGGTTGTACTGCCTTTGAGGTCCGCTGTTGTTCTCCTTGGTCATTTTGAGCTCAGCGATGCTGTATTTAGACTGAGTCTAAAATATAGGTTCGCAACTCGCCACTGTCAACCGTGCGCCGGCCGGTGTCAATCAGGACCGATACCGATTGACCGACCCGCGGTGCATATGACAGGCTAACGTGCAACCCTGTTTCCACGAGACGGTCCCGTGACAACGACGCAGAAGAAAAATCTGAATCTGGAAAAAGCCATGGGCGACCTCGAGCAGATCGTCGAGCAGCTCGAAGGGGGTGATTTATCCCTCGAGAAGTCGCTGGCGCAGTTCGAGAAAGGCGTCAAGCTGAGTCGTGAATGCCAGGCGGCCCTGACGAATGCGGAACAGAAAGTTCAGATTCTGATGGGTGACGAGCTGCGCGATGCAGCCGATACCGGCGACTGACTGCAAGGGAATCGCGGCTGAAGCCGCGATCCCGAAATCAGTCCGCGTCAGCCCCGCCCTGCAGACGGATGATCAGCGAACGCAGAAAGACTTTCGTGAAGCGCAGCTGGCACTCGGTCGAGACCTGTTCCAGTAGCGTCGAACTGACGCTGAGTACCGTCACGGCCTGCTCGGCCATGATGGTGGAAGCCTGCTTGGCGTTGGAAACGTACCCGGCCTCGCCGAAACAATCCCCGGTCTCGAAACTGCCGACGATCTGACCGCTCGCCTCGACATTGACCTTGCCCGAAACGATGACGTAGAAGCGATCGTCGATCTCGCCCTCACGCACCAGCGCCTGTCCGTGCTGGTACTCACGCCACTCACTCGCGCGCAGCAGGTCCCATATTTCCTTCTGCGAAAAATCGTGGAAGAAGCGGAGCCGGCGCAGGATGTCGAAATGCTCCTGATTATCGATGTTTCGGTACTGTTCGCGCAGGCCCTGGAACACACGCGTCAATTTCGCCGCAAACTTACCACCGTCGGCGTAGCGTTTCTGCGGATCTTTTTGCAAGGCGACGGTGACGATGTCTTCCAGTTCTTCGGGCACGTCCGCCCGCAGCGTGTGGATCGGCGCGGCCGTCGCGTAGATGATCTGGTTCAGCAACCGGGTCAGCGTGCTGGCGCGAAACGGCCGAAAGCCGGTCAGCAGCTCATACATGACTGCGCCGAGCGAATACAGGTCGGATGACGGAGAAATTTCCGCGGACTTGATCTGCTCCGGCGACATATAGCTCGGACTGCCCGCGATGCCCTCGATGCGGGAAATATCCGCATCTTTCAGAATCGCGATGCCGTAATCGATAATCCGCACATCGTTTTCCGTCGTCAGCATGATGTTGCTCGGCTTGACATCCCGATGGATCACGCCGCGCTTGTGCGCGTAGTGCAAGGCCTTGGCGCATTTGTAGATGATCTTGATGACATCGTCGATACGCAGCAGGTTATCCGGCCGGCAATACACCTCGAGGGTACGCGCACCCTGGATGTGTTCCATGACGATGTAATACTGGTCGTTTTCCTCGCCCGCATCGTAGATCGGCAGAATATTCGGGTGCTGCAACATGCCGACCATGTGCGCTTCGTTGAAAAACATTTTGCGCGCGATCTTCGCACGCTGCGGATCATCATCACTCTGGACGTCGTAAACCTTGATGGCGACATCACGACCGAAATACGGGTCATGTGACAGATAAACAGAGCCGGTGCTGCCGGTACCGACCTCATTGATGATGTCGTATTTACCGATCTTGTCGGGCAGATTCATCCGGGGGGCGGTTTTATTGCGTGCAGATTCGGCCATTGCGTCCAATGTCGGATAAGTTTTCTAGATGACGGTAAATAATCTCTGCAACATAAAGACCGCGGCGGAGGCGTAAACAGCCGCCAGAACGTCATCGAGCATAATCCCGAGGCCTCCGGACAGACTGTGATCCACGTCCCGAATCGGCCAGGGTTTCCAGATATCGGCGGCCCGGAATGCCAGGAACGCGACGACGATCCAGAATGGTTCGGGTCCGGCCACACACAGCGTCAGCAGCATGCCGACAACCTCGTCGAACACGATCCCGCCGTGGTCGTGAACCCCGATCCGCCGCGCACTGGCAGCGCAGATCGGAATACCCGCGAAGAACAGCACCACCGCGATGCCCAGCAGAACCAGAGCGTCAACGGGCACGAACCACCCGTATACGAGTACGGTCGCCAGCGAGCCCCAGGTGCCCGGCGCGACCGGCAGCAGGCCGGCGCCGAAACCGAAGGCCAGCCAGTGAACCGGGTGACGCAGGACGATCGCGGCCAGCTCAGCCGGTTGCATATCGTCTGCAGGCTCGGGCGTGTCGCGCTCGCTCAAGGGACATCCGCTCCGAAGTGCCGAAAGCCGGTAGCCGGCAACGGATACGTCTTCCCGGCCGCCGTCCAGGCAAGTCCGGATTCCGCATGCGTCTCGCCGAGCCGCGTCACGGCACAATCCCAGTCGCATGCGGTGAGCTCGAGCGCCTCGCTGCGATCGGCCGGCACCGTGAAACACAGCTCGTAGTCGTCGCCACCGGTCAACGCGAGTTCGACGGCCCGGCCAGGTTCTGCGGTCGCAGGCAGGGGCAGTGTTTCGATCGCGAGCGTCGCGCCCAACCCGCTTGCAGCGAGCAGCCGCGCAAGATCAACGTGCAAACCGTCGGACACATCGATCATGGCGCTGGCAATGCCGACCAGCGAACGGCCCGCGTCGATGCGCGGCGAAGGATACAAAAACCGGGCGACCGACCCGGCGCCCGCGTCGCCCGACCTGAGCGACGCGAGCCCCGCCGCGGCCGCGCCAAATGTGCCGGTCACGAAAATCCCGTCGCCCGCACCAGCACCGGCGCGGCGAATCGCACACCCGGGGTCGACACGACCGTGCACGGTCACGGTCATCGCAAGCGGCCCGCGCACGGTGTCGCCACCGATCAGGGCGATCTCGAACCGCTCTGCGAGTTCCATGAACCCTTCGGCAAACGACCCAACCCAGTCCGCCGCACCGTCCGGCAAGGTCAGCGACAACGTGCACCATAGGGGTTCGGCGCCCATCGCGGCCAGGTCGCTCAGATTCACGGCCAGGCAGCGATAACCCAGCGACCGCGGCACCGTGCCGGGCAGGAAGTGGGTACCTTCGACCAGTGTGTCGGTCGCAATCACGAGCTCGCTGCCGGCATCGACCCGCGTGATGGCGGCATCGTCACCGATGCCGAGACGCACATCCGCGCGCACCGGACCACGGTTCGCGAAGAATCGATCGATCAGCGCGAACTCATCCATCGGCGACGATCTCAGCGTAACTCGCCCGACGCCTTGTCCAGAATGGCATTGATATAACGATAGCTGTCCTGTGCACCGAATTCCTTCGCGATCTCGACCGCCTCGTTGATGACGACCTTGACCGGCACATCCGGATGCGCACCCAGTTCCGCCATGCCGATCCACAGAATCGCGCGTTCGACCGGGTCGATCTGCGCGACCGGTCGATCCGCCAACGCATCGATGTGCTGGTCCAGCACATCGGTGTCGTCGAGAATTTCATCGAGCAACAGATGAAAGTACGCGCTGTCCGCGGTGGAAAATTCGTCGCTGTCGTCGAACTGCCGACGCAACTCCACGCTGTCATGACCCGCGATCTGGTTTTGATACAGCGCCTGCAGCAGCAGGCGACGGGCTGCATGACGACCCCGTGGGCTCATGCCGTCAACTCAGGCGCTAAGCTGGCGCAGCAGGCTGACCATCTCGATCGTCGCGAGCGCCGCATCGGCCCCCTTGTTACCGGCCTTCGTGCCCGAACGCTCGACAGCCTGCTCGATCGTATCGGTCGTCAGCACCCCGAAACCGATTGGTATCTCATGCTCGAGGCTGACCTTGCTCAGCCCGCTTGCGCACTCGGCGCATACATAATCGAAGTGCGGCGTGGCCCCGCGGATGACCGCGCCCAGCGCAATGATGCCGTCATATTGCCGGCTCCTGGCTACGCGCTGGGCGGCCAGCGGCAGCTCGATTGCACCCGGCACGCGCACCAGGTCGACCTGTGTATCGCTGGCGCCGTGACGCATGAGCGTGTCGATCGCGCCCTGCACGAGTTGATCGACGATGCGCTCGTTAAAGCGTGCCGAGATGATGCAGAAACGCTCATCCCGAATGACTAACTGACCTTCGGTGGTGCTCATGGTTGATTGAATCCGCTTATTCCGATCCGTCCACGTATTCGACGACTTCGAGCCCGAAGCCGGAAATACCGTGCATTTGCTTGGGCGCACTCAACACCCGCATGCGACTGACCCCGAGATTGCGCAGGATCTGCGCACCGGTTCCATAGGTACGCAGCGTCGCCGTCGCCGGCGAACCCGGCAGCTCCTGCACGGTCGTATCGCCGAGTGACCGCACGACCGCGACCAGGTGCCGCGGCGTCTCGTCGTGCCTGAGGATCACGATGACACCGCGCCCCGCGTCGGCGATCCGGCGCATCGCTGAACGCAGCGGCCAGCCGAGGCGCGGACTCCGGATGCCGACGACATCGCCGAGTGTGTCTTGCAGATGCACGCGAACCAGCGGCGGCTCGTCACCGCTGAGCTCACCCTTGATCAGTGCGAGGTGTACGTTGCGATTGACGTGGTCTTCGAAACAGATGAGCAGGAACTGGCCGAACTCGGTCTGGATGGTCTGTTCGGAAATCCGCTCGACCGATTCTTCGTTCTCGAGTCGATAGCGAATCAAATCGGTAATACTGCCCATTTTCAGGCCGTGTTCGCGCGCGAAGACTTCAAGCTGCGGTCGCCGCGCCATCGTGCCGTCATCGTTCAGGATCTCGACGATCATGGCGGCGGGCTCCAGGCCTGCAAGCCGGGTGAGATCACAGCCCGCTTCCGTGTGCCCGGCACGCGACAGCACGCCGCCGGGCTGCGCCATCAGCGGGAACACATGCCCTGGCTGGCGCAAATCAGCCGGCTGCGCGTCGGGCGTAACTGCCACGCGCACGGTGCGCGCACGGTCGTGGGCCGAGATGCCGGTCGTGATGCCCTCAGCAGCCTCGATCGACACCGTAAAATTTGTCGACTGCGCCTCCTCCGTCTCGGACACCATCAGCGGCAGTCTCAATTGGCGGCAACGCGAACGCGATAGCGTCAGGCAAATCAGGCCGCGGCCGTAGCGCGCCATGAAGTTAACGTCCTCGGTGCGCACGCGCGCGGCGGCCATGATCAGGTCACCCTCGTTCTCGCGATCCTCGTCATCGACGATGATGACCATCTTGCCGTCGCGGAGATCCCCAATGATCTCCTCGATCTTGCTGAATGCAAACTCTTTGTCTGCCGTCTGTAACTTCATACGTGAAACTCTTGGTCAATCCTTCCGGAGCAGGCGCTCCAGGTAGCGGGCAATCAGGTCGACTTCGATATTGACCCGCGTGTGCGTACGGTATTCACGCATAATAGTCCGTTCGAGCGTGTGGGGCACGATATTGACGGAGAAATCTGTATCAGTCACCTCGTTAACGGTCAGACTCGTGCCGTCGATGGTGATCGAGCCCTTCATCGCAACGTACCGCGCCAGCGGCTCCGGCAAGGCAAAGCGCATGCGCGTCGAACGCGCATCAGGCTCCAGCGAAAGCAACTGCCCCACGCCGTCGATATGCCCGGACACGAGGTGGCCGCCGAGCAGGGTCGCGAGCGTCAGCGCCGGCTCGAGGTTGACGCGGCTCGACTCGTGCAGCCCGCCGAGCGTTGTCAGGCTCAGAGTTTCCTGTGAGACATCAGCCGCGAACTCGGCCTGCATGAACTCGACGACGGTCAGGCAGACGCCATTGACGGCGATGCTGTCGCCGAGCGCGATCCGCTCGAAGCCCGGTTCGCCCACCGCGATGCGCAGCCGGCTGTCGCCGCCGAGCGCTTCGATGGCCGTGACCTGACCGACCGCCTGCACGATGCCTGTAAACATACCGCTATCCGTTCATGCCCTGGTGTAAGTCACGCGCAGGTCGGTGCCGACCTTGCGGACATCCGCTAAGGTAAATTCCGGCCGCGCCGACAGGTTCGCAAGCCCGGGCATGTCAAACATACCTCTGGCCGTGTCACCGAGCACCGACCCGGCGATATAGACGATCAACTCGTCGATCAGGCCCGCACGCAGCAGCGCGCCGTTCAGGCCCGCGCCGGCTTCGACGAGTACCTCGTTAATCTCGCGCTCCGCCAGTCGAACCAGCAGCGCATCGAGATCGACGCGCCGAGCGTCCGTGGCACAAGCGGCGACCACCTGAATGTCGGCACCGGCGTCGGCCAGTTGCCGGTGCGCAGACACATCGCCCGAAATAGTCATGATCATCACCCCGCCCTCCAGACCGAGCGTGCGCGCATCGACTGGCGTACGCAGACTGGAATCAGCAATCACCCGCAACGGCTGATGCGCTTCCGCAAGCTCTGCGGCGCGCACGTTCAACGACGGATCATCGGCCAGTATGGTGCCGACACCGGTCAGGATCGCCGAGCTGCGCGCGCGCAGCCGCTGGACATCCGCCCGGGCGGCCGCGCCGGTGATCCACTGACTGTCCCCGTTGGCAAGCGCGGTGCGGCCATCGAGGCTCGCCGCGATCTTGCTGCGCAGATACGGACGCTGCCGGCGCATGCGCCGGAAGAAACCGACATTCAGCGCCTCGGCGTCGGCCTCGAGCACGCCGACCAACACCCCGACGCCAGCCGCCTCGAGCGCACGCTGACCCTGACCCGCAACTGCCGGGTTCGGATCGCGCGTCGCCATCACGACACGGGCGATGCCGGCATTCAGCAGCGCATCGGTGCATGGCGGCGTGCGGCCATGGTGACAACACGGTTCAAGCGTGACATAGGCGGTCGCGCCGGCGCCGGCATCGCCGGCGGCCTCGAGCGCGCCGACCTCGGCGTGCGGGCCGCCGCTGCGCGCATGCCAGCCTTCACCGACGATCACATCGCCGCGCACGAGCACGCAGCCGACGCGTGGATTCGGATCGGTGGTATACAGACCCCGGCGCGCGAGATGCAACGCGCGAGCCATGTAGTGCGCGTCGATTTCGGGTTCACTCATCTATTTTTTGTCTTCCGGCAACAGCGACATCTGATTGCGACGACGTTCCGTATCGGTCGTCTCACGCAGCCTCTGTATTTCTTCCTGAAATTCGGTCACGTCCTGAAAACTGCGATAGACCGATGCAAATCGCACGAACGCGACCTCGTCGAGCTCGCGCAGCTCCCCCATGACCAGCTCACCGACGAGCCGCGACGGGGTTTCCCGTTCACCCATCGTCTGCAGGTGATGAATGATGCGCGCGATCGACTCCTCGATCGCCTCGGCGCTGACCGGCCGCCGCTCCAGCGCACGCACCATGCCGGCGCGCAGCTTGGCCTCGTCGAACGGTTCACGTGAACGGTCGCGCTTGATCAGCCGCGGCATCACCAACTCGGCCGTCTCAAAGGTCGTGTAACGCTCGCCGCAATCCAGGCACTCGCGGCGACGGCGCACCTGGCGACCCTCGCCGGTCAGGCGCGAGTCGATGACCTTGGTCTCCGTATGGCTGCAGAACGGACAATGCATACGCCCGATTGTAAACGCTCGGCCGCGTTGGGTCACAAAAGCCGCTCCCACAAAAGCTTCCCATCAAAGGCATCAAGCCAACCCGACAAAAACTGCCTAGTGCTCGTACACCGGGAATTTGTGACACATCTCCAGCGCCTTCTCGCGCACAGCGTCGATTCGGGACTCGTCCTCGACGTCATCGAGGATATCCGCGATCCAGCCCGATAGCTGCGTGACCTCGGCCAGGCCAAAGCCGCGCGTCGTAATTGCCGGCGTGCCCATGCGTAGCCCACTGGTAACGAACGGCGAGCGCGGGTCATTCGGAACCGCATTTTTGTTGACGGTGATGTTGGCACGGCCGAGCGCCGCGTCCGCGTCCTTGCCGGTGATGTCCTTGTCGATCAGGTCGATCAGGAACATGTGGTTCTCGGTGCCGCCGGACACGATCTTGTAACCGCGCGCCTGCAAGTCAGCGGCCATCTGCTGTGCGTTCTGCCGGACCTGACGCTGATACACCGCGAACTCCGGCTGCATCGCTTCGAGCAAGGCGACGGCTTTGGCCGCGATGACGTGCATCAGCGGGCCACCCTGCGTGCCCGGGAACACGAGGGAGTTGAATTTCTTCGCCAGTGCGTCGTTCTCGCGCGCCAGGATCATGCCGCCACGCGGACCGCGCAGCGTCTTGTGCGTCGTTGTCGTCGTCACGTCGGCGATCGGTACCGGGTTCGGATATTCGCCCACGGCAACCAGGCCCGCAACGTGCGCCATATCGACAAAGAAAAACGCGCCGACCTCGTCCGCTATCGCGCGGAACCGCTGCCAGTCGACGACCTGCGAATAGGCTGAAAAACCGGCGATGATCATCTTCGGCCGATGCTCGCGAGCCAGTGCCGCAACGTTGTCGTAATCGATAAAGCCCGCATCGTTCAGGCCATACGGCACGATGTGGTACAGGAGCCCCGAGAAGTTGACCGGCGAACCGTGCGTCAGGTGCCCGCCCTCGGCGAGACTCATGCCGAGCACGGTGTCGCCCGGCTCCAGCAGCGCCATGTAGACCGCGGCATTCGCCTGCGAGCCGGAATGTGGTTGCACGTTGGCATAGTGGGCGCCAAACAATTCGCAGGCCCGATCGACGGCGAGACGCTCGGCGATATCGACATACTGGCAGCCGCCGTAGTAGCGCTTGCCGGCATAGCCTTCTGCATACTTGTTGGTCAGAACCGAGCCCTGCGCTTCGAGGATGCGTGGGCTGACATAGTTCTCCGATGCAATCAGCTCGATGTGATCTTCCTGGCGCTGCTCTTCCAGAGCAATTGCCTCGGCCACATCCGGGTCGAAGCCGGCGATTGTCCACTCACCTTGGTACATGCACGGTCTCCGCACGGGGAATTTTGGGGGCCGCTATTGTACCCGAGGACCCCGGCAATAGAAGGCCGAAATGCGGTGCCGGCTCAACTATTTTCGACCAGGGCGCGCACCACCGCCGTCCAGGCCAGCGCGAGGTTCTCCCGGTTGTAGCCGCCGCCGCCGAGCCCGATCAGCCGACCGTCGCAACAGCGGTCCGCGATGCCGCACAGGCGCCCGGCGGCGTACTCATGGGCGTCCGGGGTCAGCTGCAAATGCGTGATCGGGTCACCGCCGATGCTGTCGGCCCCGCACTGCAGGATGATGAATTCGGGTTCCCCGGCCTCGAGGTAAGTCTCGATCCGCTCCCAGGCTATGCGGAATTCGGCATCACCGGCACCGGGCGCCAGCGGGATGTTCAGCTTGGTGCCGGCCGCCGCGCCCGCCCCGCTCTCGTGTGCATGGCCGGTCCCCGGATACAGGCTGCGGCCGTCCTCATGGATATCGGCGAACAGCAGATCCGGATCATGCTCGAACCCGTAAAAGACTCCATCGCCGTGATGCGCGTCGATATCGACGTACGCAATTCGCCGCAGCCCGTGGCGCGACCGGAGTAACTCGATGACGATGCCGCAGTCGTTGTACACGCAAAACCCGGCTGCGTGCGCGCGCCCGGCATGATGGAGCCCCGCGATCGGCACGAACGCGCGGCGAACCTGCCCGGCCATGACGGCCTCCATGGCCTCGATCGAGGCACCGACAACGGCCGCAGCGGCCGCGTCCAGCCCGGCCCGTGCCGGCGTATCGCCCGCATCCAGGAAGCCGCTGCCGAGCTGGCAGCGTTCGGTCACGAATGCGAGGTAGTCCGGCGTATGAAACGCGCCGAGGTCCCCGGCCGATGCCGGGCCTGCCGAACGCAACTCGACCTGTGCGGCGATGCCGCTGCGCTCGAGTTCGGCGTGAAACACGTCGTGACGATCCGGGCCGAACGGATGCCCGTCGCCGAAGCCGTAGGCGGCCATGTTGTCGCCCTTGAGAACCAGGACTTTCCTGTCGGTGCCGGTCATCGCTTATCTGGCATCTTGGCTGCGCTCACCCATGCGGTAGGGGGAACTTATGCAGTTCCGCTGCAACCTGCAAGCCGGCAGACGCCAATCGGCTGATTAAGCTATGACCGGCACCGTTAAAACCGGATAATCCCGGTTCCTTCAGAAGCGGATTTAAATAGTGGCCCAGTACGTATTCACCATGAACCAGGTGTCGAAGATCGTCCCGCCGAAGCGGGCGATCCTGCGCGACATCTCCCTGAGCTTTTTCCCCGGCGCCAAGATCGGCGTACTCGGCCTGAACGGCGCCGGAAAATCGACCCTGCTGCGCATCATGGCTGGCATCGACACCGAATTCGACGGCGAGGCCCGCCCGCAGCCGGGTATAAAAATCGGCTACCTGCAGCAGGAACCGGAACTGGATCCAAACAAGAACGTACGCCAGCTCGTCGAGGAAGGGCTGGCCGACACGCTGAATCTGCTTGCCCGCTTCAACGCAATCAGCGAGCAATTCGCCGCGCCGATGGATGACGATGAGATGACGGCGCTCCTCGACGAACAAGGCAAACTGCAGGACAAGATCGATGCGGCCAACGGCTGGGAGGTCGAACGCAAGCTCGAGATGGCCGCAGACGCGCTGCGCCTGCCGGACTGGGACGCCGACATCACCCGGCTGTCCGGTGGCGAGTGCCGGCGCGTTGCGCTGTGCCGGCTGCTGTTGTCCGAGCCCGACATGCTGCTGCTCGACGAACCGACCAATCACCTCGACGCCGAGTCCGTTGCCTGGCTGGAACACTTCCTCGACCAGTACCCCGGCACCGTCATCGCGATCACCCACGATCGCTACTTCCTCGATAACGTCGCCGGCTGGATTCTCGAGCTGGACCGCGGCCATGGCATTCCGTGGAAAGGCAACTACTCGTCATGGCTCGAACAGAAAGATGCGCGTCTGAAGATCGAAGCAAAGCAGGAAGTCGCACGCCAGAAATCCATCAAGGCCGAGCTGGAATGGGTGCGCGCGAATCCGAAAGCCCGGCAGGCGAAGAGCAAGGCCAGGCTGAGCCGTTTTCACGAACTGACATCGAAGGAATTCCAGCAACGCCAGGAAACCAACGAGATATACATCCCGCCCGGCCCGCGGCTCGGCGACCTGGTGATCGAAATCGAAGGCCTGCGCAAGGGCTACGGCGACCGACTGCTGATGGATGACCTCAGTTTCAAAGTGCCACCCGGCGCGATCGTCGGCGTCATCGGGCCGAACGGCGCCGGCAAGACCACGCTGTTCAAGATGCTGTCAGGCCAGGAGGAGCCCGATGCCGGCGAGATCCGCATCGGCGAGACAGTCGAACTCGCCTACGTCGACCAGTCGCGCCAGACACTCGATGGCAATAAAACCGTCTGGGAGGAAATCTCCAACGGCGATGACCTGATCCGGATCGGCAGCTACGAGACGCCATCACGCGCCTATGTCGGTCGCTTCAACTTCCGCGGGCCACAGCAGCAGCAGAAGATTGGCCAGCTGTCAGGCGGCGAACGCAATCGCGTCCACCTGGCCAAGGTGCTGCGTGCCGGCGGCAACCTGCTGATGCTCGACGAACCGACCAACGATCTGGACGTCGAGACGCTGCGCGCGCTCGAAGAAGCGCTGCTGGACTTCCCGGGCTGCGCAATCGTGATCTCGCACGATCGCTGGTTTCTCGACCGCATCGCGACGCACATCCTCGCGTTCGAGGGCGACAGCAAGGTCGTGTGGTTCGAGGGCAACTACGAGGACTACGAGAAGGACCGGCACCGGCGACTCGGCAGCGCTGCCGACACGCCGCACCGCATCCGTTACCGGACGATCTGAATGATCGAGACGCGCGACGAAGCAGCAGACATGAACGTCGCCTGCTACATGCTGACGCTCGACAACGCGACGGATGCGTTGCTCGCCCGCCAGACAATAAAATCGTATCCTCGAGGCGAAGATGCGAGACAGGGAATCAGGAAGGGGAAAGCACCGCCCGATCCGATAAGAATATGGAGAAACCATACTCAGTTTGCGTCATCGAGAAAGGGCGGCTGTTGACACCATACGACAACCTGCCCCATGCAAGTCAAACCTCAGTATTATGGTAAATCAGATAGCGAAAAATCAATAAGTTACCTGACAAATATGAGAAAATGAATCGGCTATTAAGCGACAAGTTGCGCAACCCTCAACCCGCGCCGGATCGGCATGGACGCAGCTACGGTACGCAGCCCATCACACATAGATAAACCCATCACCATCGCCACGAATTCGCAACGCGCCCGGACCGCTGAAGTGCGCGCCCATCAGCCAGGTGTCCGAGTCGGCGATCCGCTCCAGCAGTTCACGGCGCGTCCGGGCGGCGCGCTCGCCGTCGTCATCGAACACCGCCATCCAGTCGGGCCGCTCCACCTGCACGGGATGATGCAGCACGTCGCCGCTCAGCACCGCGCTCGAACGCCCGTCCGTGACGTCGATGACGATGTTGCCGGGCGTATGGCCGGGCGCGGGGCGCAGGCGCACACCGGAGACGACCTCGTGATCAGCCGCAACACGGTCGACTAACCCGGCC
>Ga0114950_10000348_pt1 | contig 30710 bp, 17 predicted proteins | sample N075metaG_FD_83503 | JGI IMG/M metagenome (GOLD analysis project Ga0114950, IMG submission 83503) | Deep subsurface microbial communities from Kermadec Trench to uncover new lineages of life (NeLLi) - N075 metaG | ecosystem: Environmental > Aquatic > Marine > Ocean trench > Sediment | place...
CCCAGAGATCTTCGGAACTCACAATGCCGCGCTTAAGCGTCACGTCAGAAACCTTGTGAATTCCCGGTATTTTGCGAACATGGTTTTCTTTTTCGTTGCCATTGCGATATTCAGCGGGCGTCAACTCTGTGCCAATACCAGAAACATCGGAAAAGCCGCCCAGTGGCGAGTCCGGCTGATGAGGGCCACCGTTGAGATTGACAGTGAAATTAAATGCGCCGTAAGGCGAAGTGCGGTCTGCCATAATATTTTCTCCCGTGTCTATGTTTGAATTACTTGGTTAGTATTTAAGGTTGGTATTAATCGCGACTGTTAATCGCGACTGTTAATCACGACTGTTAATCACGACTGCTGGCGGTCTTCTGGCCGATGCGGAAGATGACGAATTCTGCTGGTTTCAGCACTGCAACACCGATTAGGCAAATCAATCGACCGTTATCCAAATCGTTCTGGGTCATCGTGGTGCGATCACAGCGAACAAAGTAGGCTTCCTCCGGGTTTGCACCCAGCAGCGAGTTGTTTGTCCACTCGTTGTACAAAAAACCACTGACAGTTTCGCGAATGTTGGCCCAGAGTTGTGGACCATTGTTTTCGAACACGGCCCATTGTGTGCTGCGATCAATGGAGTGTTCGAGGTAAATAAAGTAACGCCGTGGTCCTACATACTTCCACTCGGGATCGGAACTTGTCGTACGCGCTCCCCATAGGCGATATCCGCGACCCGGAAAGAAGCGCAGGCAGTTAACCCCACGAGGGTTGAGGACTTCCTGTTCAGCAAAACTCACATCAGTTTCATAACGCAGGGCGCCACGAACAATCTCGTTACCTGGCGATTTTGCTACACCCTTGACCACATCATTTCGGGCAAATATACCGCAGACAAAGCCCGTGGGAGGTAAGGCCAATTCTCTGGGAATACTTTCATTACCAGGTTGAGAGAGAGGATTGGCGGTGACTATCCAGGGGTAATAAATAGCTGCATAGGTGGAATCGATACGCGATTTTGTTGTTAGTGCATCCGTTACAGTTTGGTTTTGGGGTACTTCCAATACTGCAAAGCGATAGGCGCGGCGCAGTTCCACATGCGTTATGAGAGCATCCTGTATCGCGTTTCGCGCGCCGTAGGATGAATAACCGGGTGCACCAACAATAGAAATATCGTCATTTCGAGCCAGGAGATCTAATGGCGTTACGTATGATGCCACCGTCGGTTCACCACCGTCATTGCCAGCTACTAATACGATCGGTGTAGCCTGCGCAGAAAGAATAGCATGCATTCGGAAACCGTCGACGCCGGTACCCGGTTCGATGGCAAAGGTATTTTCTAGCTGATCAATTCTTCTCGTCGGGGTGGTATTGAGCAGGTCGCCGATAAAGCGAGGATGACCAGCGACAAAACCCATATTTTCATAAAAATTTTCATTGCCATCAGCATCGCGGACCAGGACATTGATGGTGACAAAATTGGCTCCGGCCCCTGGAGCACCAGCGGCCGTATCCGAGTCGTCTAAAAAGGTATCACCACTTTTGATAAAGACGTCGGCGCCATCTACCAGGAGCGTTCCCTCTGGCGCACGGGTCATGGCCATCACTGAGGCAGTACTTTCTGCCATAGAGACAGTGACAATGCCATTGCCAACACCACCTGGCGTTCTACTCACGAAGCGCAGATTATTATCATCATCCGCATCGTCACCCACAAAGGCTGAGGCCGCGACACCCGTCGAACCGTCAGCTCGAAAAATTCGAGCAACAAACAGGCGCGAACCGCCATTGTCGAAGTAACTTTTAACGGCGTGGGCTAAAAAGTTAAGGCTCCGGCCACCCGTGAAAGTGAGATCGCTAAAACCGCCATAGATGCGGTCGAAATCACCAAAACTGGTGATCAGTTCAGGTGTGCCTATGGTGGGTCCTTTGCGCGTTGGACCGGTAAAAGCGGTCGTGCTCGTACTGACCCCTTCGATGGATTTTGATCGAAAACTGGTTTCTTCGACATAGACCGCTGGTGCAAGATACTCGGGCATGATAGCTCTCCTTGGTTACGCTAATTCGATGGTTACTCGTTCTTCCCTGCCGGCACGAAGTGACAGGGGGCGTGTCGTTTCAACATTTGCTGCATGGTTCGCTTCCAGGGTATCCGGATTGGCAGGCCAGGCCGCAGCTGGATCGATGGATAGTTCTAAACGTACTGCCAACTCGCTGACGACAACCGGATCTTCATCTTCTTCGTCGTCTTCCGCATCCTCACCATCTGAAAATTGGGTAATAGGAACACCTGGCACGATGGCAACCACTTCCCCCCGTTCATCAGTGATGCCACTGGCGAGCACCTCATCATCAGCTTCGCGGACAATGCGAATCAACGCACCAATAACCGGCTCAGGTTCAGTTTCGCTGACATCGATGATGCTGCCGCGGACCACACTCCAATTAGCTTGTATTTTGGTAATAACGGTCGGGTAGAGTTGAATATCGATGGTTTGAAATAACGAATTGGCATTAGCACTATTGGCCGGGTCCGCATCGCGTGGTAATTGAACTGACACCAGTCGAGGATGATAACGACCCGATGGATCAATAATACTCACATTTATGTCAATGGATTCAAGCGCGGGAGTTGAGGGTACCTGACTAAATTCTCGGGTATGGGCTTCGAGTCCAGGTGCACGGGAGATCACAAATATATTGGAGATGTTTCTAATAAAATCTGTATTGTCAGCACTCAATTGTAATGGAGATAAAATCACTCCGCCTGTAGTGCGGTCCAAAAAACGCAGACCCGCTAACACTCTCCTATCGACTGTGCTAGCTGCCATTTGCTGCTACTCCATTAGAATAGGCGAATCGAGTTGCAACAACGGCTTCACCCCCTTCATCGTCTTCTTCAACTTCAATTCGAACTGCACGTGCAACATAGGATAGTGATAAACGATAATTAGGAGCCAGGGCGTCCCAGATGCGCATAAGATCTTCGTTAGATAATTCCGCAGGCACGATATGAACAACTTCTGTTGCGTCCCAGCCACCCTCAGGCGTTAATGAAGATAAATCCATAATGGGGTGTCGATTCAACTCTTGCATGACCCACGCACAAATAGTGTGCTCAGCGACGGCGCTATCGGCCCATACCGACAACAGGTAGTGCAAATCAACGGACAAGGGTGGTTGCGAATGTCGACCATTTTCGATGATCGGCGTGTTACGCAGGAATTCGTTGACTATCACGCGGTACAAATACAGTGTGACTGATGTCCCAAAATCGATCTCACCCGCCAGTTGATTGCTGGACACCAAACGAAACTCGCAGGGGTGCGCTTCCCTTAGGACAGCCGGGTAGGTGTTCTCCAGGTATTGCATCAGAGAATCACCTACAGAATGTACACCATCAATATTGGCCATAAATTGTCTGGCTAGATTTTTTTGAGTGACAGTAACCACAGATATTCAAATTTCGAGTCCTCCAGGTTCAGCGTCTCGCTCATTAGATTGTTACGCTTGTCACTGAGTGGGTCGTACTTTTGTTCGTCTTAGGTAGTCTAGAGCAGTTGCGTACTAATCAAATCCCCTACCTGGGGGCGACCCGTTTGGGGGGGCTAGGGAACATCTGATTAAGGTTCCCTGGATCAGAATTAAACTACCCGGCAGCATGCTGACCAGGCACTTCTCAGAAGTTAAATTGTTCAATCATGGCAAGCCACGGAGAATTAGACCCTCGGATTTTCAAACATCCCTGAGGTCATCCGGCTTGCGCCGTTTGAGCAGCAAAAAATGAGGGCAGTAATCCTTGCCGACCAGCTTCCAGCACTGCCTCAGCTCGTGAGGAAACGCACAATTTTCTATAGATCACCTTGATATAACCTGCCGAAGTATTCGCGCTGATACCCAACAAGGAGGCTACCTCACTGCAGGTACATCCTTTTGCAATCAGGTGCATCACTTCTCCTTCACGACAAGTCAGATGAACAATATCTTCTCCGTGACCCATTGGTTTTTTGTTGGTGAGCCTGATGACAGGGTTGTGATTTATTTTTGTATGATCTGAATCACATCTGAATGATGACAGTATTTTTCGCAGAATCGTCGGCGATATCGGTGGCTTCCCCAAAACCATACTTTTTAGTTCGTCGACAATGATCCTAGAACGCTCGCTCTTTAACAAATAACCATCCACCCCCCATTGCAAGGCGGTGTAAATATGTCTGTCATCATCATGATTTGTAACCACAACAAGACGAGCATCAGGATATTGCCATCGTAATTTCTTAACCAGGGTCTCACTGTTCTGACCAGCCGCGTAAAGATCAACCAAAAGCAGGAAATACTGTTTTTTATTAAAATTGTTGAGTGCCTCGACCACCGTAGGCACAGGTGTCACGACATACGATGGAAATGCCTCTGCCGCAGTCGAGACCAGCCAATCCAGTGTTTCCAAATGATCTTCAATTACCAATATGTGCTGCATATTTTCTTCCGTAGATCATTGTTTGCCGTTTCACATTTATCCAACATTTTGCCAACTGGAATATTCACGCACTAAAGACGTTAATGATTCAGCGCTGACTTCTTGAAGATCGCTAACATCGAGTTTCAGGCTAAAAACTTTCGCTGTCGTCGCAGCACTATCCACGCAGATCACAAGACCACCCGGGTGATTTGTCAATAGCTGTTGAATGATCCCATCTGGCAACCCGAGTTCAGGCAGCGATGTCAGTACTGCATCAAAATCTTTCGAAAAACCTGTTTCGCTCACCAGCTTATCGAGGCTCGATATCCGCACGAGGAAGTCCGCATGCTTGAATACATGGCACACCATGGATTCAAGCATGCGGGGTAGCCCGGCCAACACGAGAGTTTTTTTGTTCAATGATGCCAACCCTATAAATCTTAGTTACTCCTACAGGCTAACTCAAAGCTTCAACTGAAAGAATAGACATTATTGTCTATTAGTGGATCTAGAAAATGGCGGGTAGATTCATCATCATGAACCCAAAGATTCATGAATTAAATTATCCTGGGAGCCTTCAGCGTGCCCGTAGTCACTCCACTGTCGGTCAAGGAACAGGGATGCGTGACCGCATTGCTCGCTCTTGTTCCATGAGAGGCTGACCGAGAACTGCAACCCTAGTGAGGGCAAGGCTGATGGAGGGGCGCGACATCCCGATAGATTTTTCGATCGTTTGAGAGGCACGACGGGGGCACCGAGTCTGTTCCCGGTCAGCTCCTAGTCAGACAGGGAAACATGGTTGGCAATGCGGCGATATACCGACGCCGCTTCACAGCGGCTCTTAACATTGAGACGTTCGAGAATTTGATGCACATGATTCTTAGCGGTGGCAGGTCGAATATTAAGTTTTCTGGCAATTTCTTTGTTAGATAAACCATTTTCGATCAGCTGCAAGACTTTGGTCTGCCGGGACGTAAGATTAACTTCAAGCAAACCGTCTTTGACGATGAACGCATGTGGGTGCGGCTGACCATCGACCAACGACCTGGCAACTTCAGCCGGATAGCACACGTGTCCAGAGTGCACGGCAACAATGCAATTCTTCAAATCTTCAATACTATCGTTGTTGGTGATCAAACCCTCGACACCAGCTGCAACACAATCACTTAAATCTACAGATTCGAAATCAAGTACGAGCAGAACAATTTTAAGTTCCGGTTGTATTTGCCTAAATTGCTGAATCGCGGGCAGCAAATTATCGAGATGACTGTCCACGACTATCACACCAGACCAGGTTTCGTTGAATTGCCGCAACGCTTGCGCGGCGGAACTAAACATGCGCTCGACGGACACACAAGAATCAATCTTGAAATATTGGGCAATATTCTCTCGATAGATACGGCTTCCAATGATTAAATTGAGCTGGATATCCTTTTCCAATTGAATCCTAGCCTCACTTGCAAGTGGAATATTCACCAACACGGCCAAAATGGGTGACAGCGGACTATCGAAATTGGGAAATTTCGATTATCTTTGTTCGTTAGAAAGTTGCTTTACTTCCACACCAAAATACCCTCATGCATTACTTCAAACCGAAGCGATACAAACAGGCATTCACGCAATAATGGCCCAAACAAACTATGGATTAACGAGAGGGTTTTAGCAAGCTGATTAACTTACTGGTTGTTCGCTAGCTGACTGATGTTGTCTGAATTATGGCCATTTCGGCGCTGCGCCGGGTATATCTTGTGGTGACGGCCTCATTTTGCTCCGCGACTGGCCTTGGCTTACAGGTGTCCCCGGATCTGACCAAAGGCCAACCGCAGGGTGCGGGCGATATCGTCGCCACGAGACCTGTCGCGGGAAAATACATCGAATTTCAATTCTTGTTGTAGCGATATCAGTTAGCTAGCGACTCTCAATTCGCGACACTTTGATCACCCACATCAATCTCCGATGCTAGTGCCTCTTCAAACATGCTCGCATCGATGGGGTCAACGCTGGAGAAAGCTCACAACAATTGGCAAGCTTCTCTGATGTCAATTGAAGAAGTTGCCCATGGCGTTGACAGGGACTGGCATCAGAAATTGGTTGCACACCCACAATTGTGCAAACCATGGCATCGCTTTCGCAGGAAGAATTCCGCCAGTGGTCGACATCCCAGGTCAACTATGAGCGTCACCGACCCGAGACGACACTACTGTATCAGATCATCCAGGAACACTGGCCAGCCTTCCAGGTAGAACTGGGAAAACAAGGTAAGCATCTGCCTAAATTTGTCACCCAGGAATTTGAGGAGTACCTCAAATGCGGAAGATTGGAACATGGTTTTCTTCGTGTTCAATGTGAATCCTGCCATCATGAAAAATTAGTAGCTTTTTCATGCAAACGACGCGGCTTCTGCCCATCTTGCGGAGCACGGCGTATGGCAGATAGTGCCGCTCACCTGGTTGATGAGGTTTTGCCAGAGAAACCCATTCGGCAGTGGGTTCTAAGTGTGCCCTTTCAACTTCGCTATTTGTTCGCCACCCAACCTCAGGTGATGAGTAAAGTGCTTGCCATTGTACACCGGGTAATCAGCACTTACCTCATCAGGCGTGCCGGTTTGAGTGTAAAGTCTGGTGCGCAAGCTGGCGCAGTCACGCTAATACAGAGATTTGGTTCTGCTTTGAATCCGCATGCGGCCCACTGATCTGCACTATCACATGCTTTACCTTGATGGCGTATATAACAAGAAGGGAATATTTTATCCAGTAAAGTCACCGACCTCCCAGGATCTTGAAAAGGTGACACAGAAGATAGCAGAGCGGGTTTCCCGTTATCTTGAAAAAGCAGGCTACCTGGTGAGAGATGCTGAGTCTGAATACCTTGACCTCTACACCGACGAAGAAGATGCTATGGCAGGCCTGGTAGGTGCTTCCATTAGTTACAGTTTAGCGTTCGGTCCAAATGCCGGGCTCGGCGCCCCCGAAGAAAGGCGCTGACCCTGCAAACACTACCATCAATTGGTGAGTCTGGACATCGTGATGAACAAGTCAGCAAACGCTCGGGTTTCTCGTTACATGCTGGTGTTGCATGTAGGGCGAGTCAGCGAAAGAAACTAGAGCGACTGTAACTAGGCGTCCCCGTCGGTACATCACGAGACCTGCCATTGCGGAACAACGGCTATCGCTTGCCAGCAATGGCAATGTCATTGTTGAACTCAAATCGCCGTATGATGATGGCACGACGGGGACGCCGAGTCCCATGTAGTACTGAGCCCCTTGGAGTTCATTGGCAGGTTGGTATCACTGGTGCCCAGGCCAAGGGCTAATCTACGGGGACGCCTAGTTAAGATTTCATGGCGTGTTCGCTCGGGGCGGCCATCCGCCGAATAGTAAACTGCGAAGGCAAATCGTTCCCGAAAAGCCGGTAGAAGCTGGAGCTGGGTGCAGCCTGGTCAAACATAAATCAGGATTAAAACAATATGGCATGTCGTGGGCGCAGCGGTTGAAGCGTGTGTTCTGTGTGGAGGGGGCCGCCATCGGATTGAGAAATGTGAAAAGTGTGGTGGCAAAGCGAAGGTCATCGCAAGCATTGAAGAGCCAGCTGTTATTGAAAAAATATTGAAGCATTTGGGCCTTGACCAAGCTGACGGGTTGCACAACCGTTCCCCGCCTGCACGTCCCGATGGATTATTCAATCAAGCCACTACCCTGATCTGACTTCTCGGTGGCACCACTGTACCCGGCTCGACGGTTACACTCGTTTGGTTCCGGCAGATTCCAATAGGTAGCCCTGATGGCATACAATTCAGGCATTATTCGGATATAAACTGGTCAAATCCTGAAGAACATTCAGACAAAAGAAATTCTGATACATTGACGCCCAGGAGAAAAGGTGGTTAATCCTACTTATCCTCCCTCCAGGGTGATTTTTTTAAATGCCTTGTCATCCAGGAACTTAAGTATAAAACTATTCAGTTCAACGACTTCCTTGTAGTCCTCGTAAGATTTTTTCTCATCAGCAATGAAATCTGTACCGGCAATATTGCGATCGGAATAGGCGTTAAAAAACTCCACGTAGTGTTTGCGCTTTTCCGGATACTGGAAGTAATGTTCGTACAACACTTTCCAGGATATATCCAGCATAAGCTTCGGATAGGCGTCCAGAAGTTTCGTCAGCACTGCAATATGAAACCGGGGGTCAATTGATACAAGTTCTTCTGATAAGCCCAAGTGCATCCAAACAATTTTATTATGCGGGTACTGTCGCAAAACCTCTTCCATCAAGAAGAGATATTTAGTCTGTTCTTTCTTAACCGCATCGTTCTTCACTGCATTACTGCCGGCAAATAACCCGTTGGTCGGATCTGGAAACAATGATGATTGATGCCATTTTTTATTAAATTGTGGGCTGTAACTTTCGTGGCAGGAGTGGCCCGGACACTGGTTTACTGCTCGGGAATTTAAACTCGACCCATGCCAAAGATCCGTTGTGCTTGATGGATCATTCTGGAGTCTATTAGCAAATATAAAGTCAGGGAAATCTGGCAACAGTTGCGGCTGTGAAGGGTCGCTGGCGAGATCCGAATGGATCGCAATTGGCATATCTCGCTCACGAAGAAACGCCATAAATCCAGCCCATTCGGCGATGACTTCCTTGGGAGTAGCTCTGTGCCAATTTTGAAACAGCGCTTGTTTAACCAAATTAAGCTCGCCCATGCCCTTAAAGGTGCCTGGGAATACATAATCTAATAAATAAGTTTTCCAAAGAATGTCCTGTGGCTCGGCCGGGTCCGCGAAACTCCTGGAGACGATTGTATGCACACCCTGCGGATCAAAACCTGTCAAATTGTATGCATTGAGGAGATCGTTTTGCATGGACGGCGTAACGGGTACCCAGGGACAATCCTTGTAATATGTACATGATGACCACCAGGGCAAGGTTTGACCTATTCCGTACGCCGATGTGAAAAGAACACCGGCGTCACGAAAAAAATCATACAGGACAGACGTAGGGACGGACCCTCCGCCAAAGGGTTCATAGTGAACGTAGGCGTCCACTACCATGGTATAGGGTTGGCTTTTTCGATCGTAACATCCGGGGTTGCCTCGTTGAAATTGGTCGATGGTTCGGGATTCACCACTCATTCGACGCTTGAAAAATTCTTGTCTGAGTATTGAAAGATTTTTTTGTAAAGACTCTTCAACCTCGTTGGACTCAATCCGGCTAATCAGAATTTCTTCAACGGCAAGAATTTCACTGCTTATCTCACTGTTGCGCAGACTCGACGCATAATCTGGCGTTATGGATTGATTGGTAGCATCTCGTTGTAATAGTCGGCTAACAGAATTCGAAGCACCTTGCTGCGCGGTATGAGTCGCTTCATGCGCCATCAGGCGCACGTCATCACTGCGTTGGCCCTTACCCAGGTAGATATTGTTCTGGTTGGTAAATGCCTTGGCCTGGATAGCGCCCGCCGCGTTCTGGGCTCGTTGATCAGAATGTACGCGTACAGCAGATAAATCTGAGCCCAATACCGGCTCTATTCGGTTTCGTATTGAAGCAGGCAGTGGCACTCCGGCTCCTGGCGAGGTTATTAATGCGTGCACTTGTCCGCCGGAAGAACGCTCCTGCGGGCCTGACCCTGATTTTCGTTCTGATTTTCGTTGGACCTGATCAGTATTCAGCAACGAATCTGATTGATCACAAGCTGTACAGTACCTTTGCAGCAGTAAGGGTGTGGATTTGCCTGATGACGATGCTACTTGATTTGACGTTGTCTCCGATACAGGCGCACCCATGACCGTATCCGCAACGGCATCCGCTTCTCGCTCATAAAAATCATCCTCGGCACCAACAGTTAGCTCGGTTTGAATGTTGTTCGGTTTAGTCTCGTCTGCATCACATTCGGTGCAATCTCGTTGTATCAGTGCCGGAATGGCGCTTGCGGAATTTGATTGTACTGCAGCGGTGACCGGTGCTTTTATCGGGTTTAGTTTAGACCGACGGATAGATGGCGCGGTCTCTGACAAAGCGGATCTCTGCAGAAACATCGGTATTGTCCTGCGCTTCGCTTTTGAAGCAGAATCAGATAAGTGCCTGGTCCTTGTGCTTCTCTTTTTTCCGCTGGCCTCGTTGCTAGTGCGTTTTCCATGATTCGCTCCGCTATCAACCCATTGGTGGAAATCAATCAATAAACAGTAGTGAATTGCTTTATAGGCGATAATTAATACCCTGTCTATAGGAAGAAAAAAGCGATGATGAAATTCATTGGTTATATGCAACGAAAATACAAATTGCAAGGCTAAGACCTGGGAAGGTTTTATTCACGCTACATTATCAGAGACATACCACGTTCTCGACTGATCTCAAGCAGCGCTAATTTTTGCGCCTCGCCTATGGGGTTGTTTGATAAATTTAGCGCAGACAGGTCGGCATTTTTGACCAGGTACATGGCTCCGGCATCGCGTATAAAATTGTGACTTAAGTTAATCTTCTGAATCGGATTATCAGCACAATAATCACAAATTCCTGATGCACAATCGTCAACCAGGATATTGTTGGATAAATCCAGATTTGCCAGGTCCCGAACAAGATTTCCCTTTAACAACTGCGCGCAACTTTCTTGTGTCATACCTACATCGGCCAGGCGTAAACTCTGTATGGCGAATAGTGCTGCCCCGCTGGAGAGCAGCGCTATTTCTTTCGTGTTCAAACTCAAATGTTCTAATGTAAGATCCATAAGCGCGTAAAGATATTGAGAAGCAGCCAGCGCAGAGAGACCATCGTTATAAATCTCTCCTCCACTCACTTTTAGAATAGCCAATTCAGAAAGGTAGGCCGAACCAGCAAGCATTTTTAACTCTGCATTGCCTTGCGTTTCACGACGCAAGATAGTGATAGACCGGATGATCGTCGTTATTTCTGAAGCCTGATTGTCCTCAAATAAATAACGCCAGGATGAATACCGATGACATAAGGCATGGGGCCACGCCTGCAACCCAACACTGGTTTTTTTCAAAGCTTCCGACTTTTCCGCACAATAGCGCCAGGACGAAAATAATTCACATATGCCATTCCAGTTACTTTCTGAACTGAGCGGAGTCAGTAGCTCAACAAGAATATCCCATCGTTGTACGTTCTCCATCCGCCGCAAGTAATCAGCAGAACGAAGGGACAACAAATGGTTGAAGTTGAAATCTTTTCTGGTCATCGTGACGTTGTTTTGTCAGGGCCGTGATTACGGGCCTGTTTTCCTTATTTCTGTACCCCTGGCCGTAGAGTGTTTTCTATCTACTACCGCCGTACCAATATTTGTGCCAGCACATGTGTAATCCTGATCTATTGAATAGCCAATTCCGGATGCACGGCCCAAAGCAGTAGCGGTAAATGCAGAAGTACTCCCAAAACCAGAGTGTTGGTCATACATTTTGTCGTCATTATCGAAAACAAAAGTCCCATTACCGCTGATCCCCCAAAAAAAACTGGCAACCTTACCAGGGGTATTTATTGTCGGATTAGCGGCTTTCCAACTGGCTTTTAAATCAGACATCGTGAAAAACAACGGACGTATTCCAGGAAAAGATTCCAACACGGTTTGGTTTTCGTAATTGGGTCGTCCCGGTGGATTTATTTCCGGAGTCGCCTGATAACCATATGAGGAGGGCGCGCTAACCCAGCTCGAGCCCGCACCAGAGACTCTGTTTAATCCTGTTGGACATGCATTAGCGCGCTGAACGATTGTCCAGATTATGCTGTGATCAATATCCCTGGTTGCCCCAATATCCGGAGACACAGCCGGACTGGCCTTGTCTTTGACGGTGGCGGTGACCGTAATGGTGCTGCCACTCCAGGGCCTGTTAATAAACAGGTAAATGTTTCGGCTGCGCAATGTCGGGTCAACGTGAGATTTTGTGCCACTACCCGCTGACATCAGATCTGCCTCTCCCTGTACTTCATAAAGAATTTCATAGGGACCGGTACCCGGGTCGATATCTGACCAGACAGTGCTGCCTATGGCGCGAGAACGATCTTTATCCGAGGCAATGACACCGAATATCATCTGTTCACCTGCCGAAGCCTGAATATTCATTTTTACCAGAGGTACCGAGTATGCCACCTGAAATCGTTCACCTGGGTTAAACTCAACCCCACTGCCGGGAGGTGCAACCAAAGCGTCACTGTAACGATCGAGTATTTGTGTTAATCGCTGAAATTCTGCCGCTGTTAAATTCTTACGCACCCGCTGGCCACCTTCTTCAAGATCCCAGGCCACCAGTGCTTCGGCACGCAACTCGTTGATCATGGATTGATAAAGCGCTTCATCCAGATCATCGCGCAACGTGTAAATTCGATTCGTTGCCTGAGCTTCTCGAGATTGCTCCGGGGTATCTGGTGTCTGGATAGCAACCTGGAACGGATCACTGGTATCGTAGCCATCCACGTTTTGCGCGAGTTCCTGGTGGGCCTGATCAGAAAATTGTCGAAGTGGCACAATTGACGTTTCCTTGTCTAAAATGCGCCCACGATCCGGCGTCGCACCATCAATATTAACCGCGTACTTGGCAAGCGGAGGCGCTGCGAGATTCGCATCGACATCAAATTTCTCAGGATTAAAACGAATATACTGCTTCGGCGGGCCTTTGTAGCCGATTGCAGTGCTGCCAATGTAGCTAACATCACCAATGGAGCCACTAAGGTCTACTCCAGGATGTATACCACGCTGCATAACAATAAAATTGACGATGCGATTTTTCGCGACTGGCCACAGCCTAGCCAATACCAGGTTTACAGCCACTACCGCTCTCTGCCAGGCTTGTCTCCACAATTCAGTACCTTCAGCGTGCACCCGTTCAATAATATCATCCAGATTGTCGCGACTACCGGTTTTGAATTGGTACCAAAGAGCAATTTCACGTACCAGGTCGTTTATTAAGCGTTCTATTCTCCGCAGAGTATTGCGCTGATAATCTGCCCGTATCGCACCGGTATCGTGCGCCGACAAGTCTCTGAAGTCGCTTTTGTAGTCTTTGGTTTCACTTTTTAAATCTGCCAGCCATCGGCTACGTCTTTCGTTCAAAAAGAAGGTGGAATCAAATTCGTTTGTCCATCCACTGTGGTTCGTATGTATAAATATTTGCCAGCTATCCAGGCGGTTGTAGATTCTGTGAAAGCTATCGAGTATGGGAGCATCGTCTGGACGTCTACGCCTCGCATCTTCAGGCGAATTCACATCTTTGTCAGGATCTATATCCATGTTGCGACGAGAATCACTACCAAACTTTTCGAAAATACGTCGGCGCACATCTTCGCAAACAATAGCGGGTAAAAGCCCCCGCTGACAAAGATTCCACAGCACTTCAAGAGCAGATGCGCTGACAACAAGATGGGGGTCGCGCCATATGACACCTGGCACACCTGTCTCATCACAACAAATGCATGAATACAATTCTATTTCTACCCGGTAACTGGTAATCACATCCCTGGCATGGCCACGCCAGAGTCGGCCGGAACTTGTGCCGCAGGAGTGTTGCTCTGCTGGGCCAAAGTCCTGGTGAATATTGAAGTCACCGAACTCTTCGAAACCATATTCTGAGCCCCAAATCTCCAACAGCAATTGACGGTTGCGTTCACCTTCCGAACAATCGAGAGCGCCAGGGTTTTCATCTTTGCACTGATCTACACCGCCGGGTCCAGCAACGGCCTTAGTGGCACCATCAGCAAAATACATTGGCTGTTCATCATGGGGCGGTGCCCCGGCAATCCACGCGATGCAATTGCCTGCCAGATTGTTACAAGCACACTCGATGTTTGCAGCCATATGCCAGGGGTAAACGATCGCCCAATCACCCGTTTCGCCTTTCTTATCTGCGGCCCAATCAAACGCCGCATCGTGCTGGCGACAACCGTCGTGAGTTGGGCAGATCTGCATGTTGTCGTACTCCCACAATTCACCCGTATCGGGATCGGGATAACGGAAATTCGGACTGGGTTGGCAGGTAACACAGTCGGGTCCGCAGGCTCCTCTGCAATGGGCGCCGCTGGGTATACCAGGATCTCTCTGGTATGCATCGAGTGGACCGGGTAGCCTTGGGCCAGGTCCATAGGTCCCTCCCCAGACACCTCCATGTTGGGAAGGAAGCAAATTAAGATCCTTGAGCACTTCACAAATTTTATCGATGATGGGGCAATCGTCCTTAAAACCCTCCCGGCTCAGTGCCAAATCAAAATTATCAAATGGAAAGTCGGTAATGACAGGATCCGATGCAGAAGAAGTGACTGTCGCGCCACTGGCGCCGATAGTCAGACTGCTCGATGAGGAAATAGAAATGCCCACGCCGCCGTGCCATTCATAAGGTTGCCAGTAGATGCGACAAACATTTTTACCCAATATGTCCAGCTGGGCATATGCCCCTAAAAACAAGTCTCCAGCGAGGCCTATATCCAGCCGGTCTGTACTGCTTAGAGTGAGTGCTCCACCAGCGTAGGAAAGACTGCCGCCCATCGTATATTTACCGGCACCAATACCTCTGAACATGCCCGCGATACCCCCCTCAGCAGCAATCAGCTCCGCCTCAATGGGGATCGGCACCCCGCCAATCGGTATAACACCAACGATGCCAACACTACCTTTTATACCTCCCCTGATTTCAGCGCCAATACTGCCCGCGGCAGTTGCGCTGACGCTCCCGGAAATACTGTAAGTATTTGTAACAGGATTGATAGTGAGGCTCGCGCCTTCCAGACAGAAGGGTCCCACTTGCAATTGTATTTGTGGCACAACTGTTCCCTTCACTCCCAGCGATACTGTAACAGCAACGGAGCCAATGGGAATGACAAAAACCGGAATCATTTTCTCCTTGGATATCGGATCGATTGGCACATCGATGACTTTGGCAGGTATCGGGCATATCTTCGGTAGGGTGACGACCAGTCCTGCGGAGGTTATTGAAATGGAACCACCCAGAGCACCGACGAGCGCTTTGGCATATTCTCCCGCCTCTGAGGCCAACCAGTTCAATGCATCAGACGCTGCATCAGCGGCAACGTCTACCACCACCGAACCCACATCGACAATGGCTTCACCAGCGGCAACTGCCACTTCTCCGAACGCTTGCGCCGCATCACCAATGGCTTCACCCGCTGAATCAACCACATCACCGGCTGCATCTGCGGCACTACCTACGTCACTGGTAAATTCGTTCCAGGAATAACGTTGCAGTTTGGGCGCTACTCTGCCACTGGCCTGTTGCACAACATGAGTCAGTTCATGGGCCAGCAGATGTCGACCCGCATAAGAGGAAGAATCAAACTGTCCCCGATTAAAGTAAATGTGGGTTCCATAGGTAAAAGCTCGCGCACCTAGTAAGCGGTTCATTGCCACTGCTTCACTGTCGGTATGAATACGCACCGCATTGAAATCTCGCCCAAACCGCGGCTCAAAAAAGTTTCGTCCCGACTGGCCTAAGGGTCCACCACCACCCGCAGCCAAACCCTTCGCGATGGGATCGGCCTTATTCGGTCTGCTGGTTTTGTTGAGTACTTTGTTGGAATTTGTCTTTAGTTGCAGACCCAGTTGTTTTGTTTCGCATTGGGCACAGGGCTTTTCGCCACTGGCGCAGGCACCGCATTGCCGTTGAACGATAGCATGGGAAAGTTGTGAGTGGCTCAATCCAATGCCAGCAGCTGGCTTAGACCGTCGGTGAACTGGGGAGGACAGCGCCTTTAATTGTACGGCTTGTTGTTGTGTTTCGCACCTGGAACAGATCGATGTGGAAGATTGACTACAGGCAGAGCACTTGCGTTGTATGCCAGGTTCTGTCGTGCTGACATCGTCGACATTAGCCATCCTCATAACACGATCAGCTATTTCATCAGCCTCTCGCTCGAAAGCATCGTCCGATTGACCCACCTCAATTTTAGTTTGTAAAACTTCCGCTTCCTCTTCCTGTTCTGCAATTTCTGCAGAGGTTCCTTGGTTTTCTCGTTGTAATTTGGAGGTGGGACGATCTGCGACCAGTTGTAATTTGGGTCGTATCATTTCCGTGTTGTCGTCGACGTGTTCTTCTTCGCGAAAATCTGTTTGGTTGTCAAGCTTAAGACGCAAGTACAATGGCACACCGGTACTAATACTGCTTACCAGGTGTGGTTCAGGCACTTCTGGTCTGGGAGCGGCAGTTTTATTTTTCTGCTGCTTCTCCACTGAACTATTTTTTTGAGCAAGAACGTTCATTCGTATTAAATCTTTTAGCTGTCCGATTCACCTTCATTAGGATTGAAAACCATGCTTTTACTCACCATTACCATCGATCGTTCCCCTGGCTTGACCGATGGCTAAATCTAACACCGGTTGTAACTCTGACAAGGTTGCCGGTACGAAAAAAGTCTCTTGTAATGCGCTGAGATCGCCTCGCCTGCAGTCAATCAACCCCAACCCTGCACTCACGTAATAGGTACGCAGCAGGCTTTGACTGTTTGCTTCCATCACCAGGTACCAGGGGTAACTCAAGATGTCGAGAAATAGTTTTTCCGCATTTTCTTTGTTGTCCTGGGATAAGAGAAGATGACCTAGCTTCATCATGGCATACATTCGTTTCATATCGACATCCAGGTGCAGGGCGTGTAGTTCGTCTATCGCTTTGGCAAACATTTCCGCGGCCACCAGATCCTTGTGCAGTTGTTGCATCAGCTCTGCTTTGATGGAAAACAGTGAGGCTGTCAGCATTGGTCTTTGTTTGCCGTGCAGCAATAAAAATTCGATCATTTCCAGCGTCTGCGAAAATCCACGTCCACCTGCTGACTCGTAATGGCGCCACGCGTAGACCAGTTCCAGCATGGTTTCGTCTGCAGTGTGCGACTCTTTAGTCAGACGCTCTCGGAGTCTACTGTCCGAGTCTGTGGGCGGTGCCCCCGTCTTTTGTGTTTCGGCGCGTCGTTGGCGAATCTCTTGATCAAATTCTATCGCTGTCATTTGATCACCTGGTTGCGATTTTTGTCATTATGGGCCGGTTTTTCTGATCTCAATATTTCTTGATGTGCTGTAACGTCTTTCTATCAACGCTGTGCCGATACCGGTACTTGCGCAGGAATAAATTTGGCTTTTTTTGTAGCCCACACCGCTTGCACGATTCAGTGCAGCAGGCACAAACGGACGGAGATCCCCAAATCCACGGTGCCCATCGGTCATCTCGTCACGATTATCTAGTACAAAGGAACTGTTGGAGCTGATACCGTAAAGAAAACTGGCGACCTTATCGGGTGTGTTAAGGCCTGGATGCTGATTTTTCCAGCTGGTTTTTAAATCTGCCATAGAAAATAATATTGCCTGAGCGCTACCAAAGGATTCCAGCACCGTTTGATTTTCGTAGCTTGGCCTGCCCGGTGGAATTATTTCTGGCTCGCCCTGGTAGGTGTAGGTCGCGTTTCTTGCGCTAACCCAGGTTGCGCCGGGTCCGGCAGTTTTATTCAGGCTGGTTGGGCAAGCGCGGGATCGCGGGATGATTGTCCATGTAATGAGGCGATCCACGTCTCGAGTTGTTCCTATATCAGGTGGCAGGGCGGGAAGCGCTTTATCTTTAATGGTTGCAGTAATCGTAATGGTGCCACCCGACCATGAATTCTCGATAAACAGATAAACGTTGGAACTCATCAGTGTCGGATCAATAAAAGTTTTCTGTCCACTTCCCGGCGACCGCCACTCGGCATCACAGCTAACAACATATTCAATTTCATAGGGTCCCTTGCCGGGATCAATGTCAGTCCATGTTGTACCGCCAATGCGACGGAATCTATCTTTGTCATTCGCCTCAACCCCAAAGATGAGTTTTTCTCCCGCTGATGCCTGAATATTGTTGCGAACCCAGGGCGACAAATAGGTCAAATTATAGGGCGTCTGCCTATCGTATTCATTTCCCCTGGGTCTTTTTGGAGGTACAGGTTTTGGCAGCCTGGGTCTGGTCAACCACTTGTACAGCAAGTAAAGCAAGTACAGCAAGATCAGTATGAGAACAATGATGAATACAACAATAAGGATTGTATCGGTTGGTGAAGGTGCAGGCTTGGGTGGCGCAGGTTTTGGTGGTGCCGGTTTTGGCGGTGCCGGTATCGGTATCGGTATTGGTATTGGGTTATCAAAGCCAGGACCTGGGTCGAAGGTTGGCCGCAGTGTTGGCAGCGTGAAATCACCTTCTAATACACGACTGACAAAACCTCGTATCACCGAGCTGATATTGCTCAAGACACTTTCTGCAAACTGCATTAAGCGTTGCACAGGGTTTTGTACCAGTTGCCGAATAGAAACGACTATATTTAAAACCGCAATCACAAACCTGGAAAGGAGACCCATCGCCTTAGCAACAATATTCGCAGCGAACGCGAATATCTGCTGCATCATGCGCATGGCAGTCACCACGATGGCGATATAGATCGAGGCTAGCTGCGCGACAACCGCTTGGATAATTTGACTGGTCACTGTTTCCAATGTGGTCAGCAATATAGTCAGGAAACCTGAAATCTTCTCTATAAATGAAGCCAGTATGAGTAGGTTATTGGTCACTGCATTTATGCCAATTTGTTGAACGCCGGTGACCCACTCTGCGAAGCTGATGGTCATATTAACGCCAGCATCGGGTGGGGAGTCGCCTGCGCCCAGCGCGGTAACCAGGCCAGCGAGGTGTTGCTGACGATTGTCACGAACTTGCGCCAGTGATTGTTCTTCCAGATTAGAGATAGCCTGCAGTACACGGGTTTCCACCCGTCTTAATATAGGCAGCACAACAGAGTAAAGGATCCGCCTTAGTGCAGAGACAATCGCTCTGATCATCACGTTCAACATCTGTATGGCAGCCTTAAAAATAGCTTTGATGGCTCTAAAGAAAAGCGTAAAGGCAGCTTTGATGGCGGTTGCCAAGGCTTTTAGGAGTGAAGCAATTATTCTCAAAGCCGTGCTGAGTGCCCTCTGAATAAGGCCGATGACCCGAACTAATGCGGAAGATACCGCTTGTGTTGCAGAACTAAGCACACGCGTCAGCAAACTTCGGGCACGCGAGATTCCTGGAATGTCTGGCAGGGGTACAGAATTGATGACACTGCGAATGCGACGAGAAATACCTTGAACACTGGACCGGGCACGGCGACTGGCGCTGTTGACGACTCCGTTAAGGGTATCACGTATTTGTCCCGTATGAGCGGTAGCTTGCGCCAGGACGCCGCTAACGTAGTTTTCAGCCGCCGCTTTAGAACTAGCCATTGCTGACAAGATTGCCGCTTGTTGGCTGATGATGAATGCGCGTGCAGTGGCGATATTACCCTCAACAAAACCAACTATTCTTGTGCGTGCCTTAGCAAGATGTTCGCGCACTCCCTGACGGCGTTTTGTAGCCAAATCCATGATGGTCAACTCGGTGGCGAGACTACTAATTTCTATCAGAGAAGCCTGGGCCTGGGCGTGGGGTTTTAAAGCAGATTCTGCAGCAGAATCGATGGCCGCCATGCTTTGTTGTGCTTCTGGGAGCTCTTCTGTTTCGCCTGTCGGCTCATGTTCGGCGGAATCCGGCGCTCCACCTTGGATGTCCTGCCCATCTTCTTGAACCGCGTTACCGCCATTGCGCTCCGCTCGTGGTTCTTCCTGAGCAGAATTTACTGTACCCATCTCGTCAAATTCTGTGCTATTGGCTACTGTTTCACCAGCGCCGGTCGCCGTATCAGTTGAAGCTGGATCTTCAAGACTTTCCAACGCTGGTGTTGCAGACCCTGGAGTACTGTCAGTCTCAGTTGGTGTACTTTGAATTGATTCAGCCAGCTGTTTATCGAGATCTTCGCCTGCGCCATCTGTTTGGTCTGCTTCAGTCGTTGCATCAGTAGTTAGATCAACATTAGTTACATCGATAGTTAGTTCAGTATTGGCATCGACGCTTGTTTCAGAAAGTACTGACGGTTCACCTTGCGAAGACTCATCCCCCTTAGTTCGTGCAGGAGAATCTCCATTATTGTTTGTTGCCTTCTCGACTCGAGGTGTAGATTCGCCAGAGTCTAATTCAGACGTTTGATTTTCGTCTGGATTATCGCGCTTGGCCTGAAGTTGAGCAGCTTTCGGCCTCAAGCCTAAGCGCTGCTGCACAACATAGTTCGGGTCAGCTAGCGTAGTTGTAATTTCTGCTTTTGGTTGTACGTCGTCTTCATCAATGTCTCCAGTATTGCCTGTTGATTCGTCCCGCGCAGGAGGGAGTTCAGGCTGTACTCTAGCCTCTGATACAGGTTGACCCGCGTTTTCAGATTTCTCCTCAATTACCTCGTTGGGCCCATCAGCTGACTGTTGACGTCGCAAGTAAAGGGGCACGGACTTTGATGGTTTGACGCTCCCGGAGAACCTGCTCTGTTGTTGCTCCCGAATGTCAGAGTGTCGCTTTTTTTCAGCAAGGGCGTGCATATTATATCAAGTGAGATAAGTTTTGAGTGCCGCCGGGAGCTGCCGACCCAGTTTGCGGTATTCGCTGGCAACGCCTTCAATCACATCGGCAAAATTCATTTGACGATCTTCAGACAGGGCAATCACTTCGGCAGACAGGACGGCGTTACGAATATGACCCCCGCAAATATCACTTTTTAACGCTAACTGATTTAATTGTTTTTTACTGAGGCTATGCGAAGAACCTAAATGACTACGCCACAATTGACGGCGTTCATCGGGAGCAGGTAGGGGAAGTTCGATAATTTTATCCAGACGGCGAGTAAAGGCACCGTCGAACCGGCTGCGACTGTTGCTGGTTAAAACAATAATACCACGGTAGGTTTCAATCCGCTGTAACAAATAGTTGGTTTGAGAGTTGGCGTAACGGTCGGTGGAATCTTTTATTTCTGTGCGTTTGCCAAATAGAGAATCGGCTTCATCAAACAAGAGTATGACGTCAAAAGCTTCAGCTTTAGCCAACAAATTCGCGAGATTTTTTTCAGTTTCACCGATGTACTTACTCACCACCGATGCCAGATCAACACGATATAATGGTAAGCCCAACTTATTGGCTAACCAACTGGCAACCAGGGTTTTCCCCGTGCCGGAAGGACCAACCAGGAGAATACGCACGCCGCTTTGATAACGGGCGCGTATTGCAGCACCCAAATTTTGGTCCAATAGTTCTCTATTTTCGCATCGATGCAACAAATTATTGAGCTGCTTTTTGATATTTTTTTGCAGCACCAGCGTACTGTCGTCAATCTTGAATCTTACGGCTTGAGCTAAAGCAGAAAAATTTCCACCATCCGATGACCAGTTGGCCGATTCCACGTCCTCTTCGGTGGTTTGCGAGCGTTGATCGATACAAGCCTCTCTATAAGCGTTGTCTGCAAGCTCTTTTATTCGACCCGGGCTGTGAATATGTTTACGCGCTAGTTTTTCGGCAAGTTCGTCGTTATGTAAATACTTTGCCCATAGCGCCTGTCTCTCCGGGTAGGTGGGCGCAGTAACATGCCATTGTAATAACGACCCATTTTCCGATGAGATATTACCATCAAGCCCTGCCAGAGCGAGACGGGGACCGGTGTAACCAGCAATCACCGGCATTTTTTTCTGCTCTGAGGGTGATAAATCGAATTCAAAAACCGGTAACACATCACTAACAATACAGACTGGACCCAGACCGAGGAGATCGGTTACATCGGCGCTAATGAAACTGGCTTGTTTGGTTAACTCACGACATAACAATTGTGCAGTGGCGCGACCTTCCTGGAGGGAAGCACTGCGAATCACCAGAACTGAATTTTCTGTCGCCGACAATGAACGTGCATGTTTCGTCGCTAATTGATGGACAGTGGCAGGTAATTCCATGGGTGATAATTCTGCGCTGGCAGCCAAACCATTGGCTTTAAAACCTCGCAGAGCTAGAACGAGATTAGTTGGAATGCTGATCAACCGTTCTGGAAGTGGATCCCCGGGATTGTGCACAGACATGATACCAACAGCAACGGATCGCCCTGAAATTAAATGACCGGCAATCCAAAATCCTTCGTCCGTATCAAAGAAAACGGACAGCGCAGTTTCTATCAATCCCAGAGTTGGACGGGCACCACTGGTATTCGATTGTAGATAAGCAATGGCCTGGCCTGTCATTGGATCTTCTTCCACTGCCAGCACCAGGGCGAGTGCCAATAATTCAACCACCGTTAACTGGTAATGATTCGCCAGACGCAATAAAACCAGGTCAGCAGTGGATGGATTATGCAAATAGCCAGTGATTAGATTTGGCCAATGCTCAACGGGTGCGATGCGGCGATAATAGTTGCGCAAATAAGTCACCGCTGCATTTGATTCCAAGTCCTGACAAGTGTCTTCAAAAATGGTCCAGCCGAGACTTGCCAGGACCAGGGTTTTCAAATCCAGCGAGGGAGCCTCCCCCTCTTCAACAATATCTACATTTTTATCTGGCTTTAAAGGAACAGCACTATCCACTGCCATGAGGTTCTCCTTGTTCAGCTCCTTGCTCAACACCTTGTGCGTCATAGTGATATTGGATTACTCGACCCAGCCAGGGCACCCACCTGGGGTCTACATCCAAGGCTAACAAGCGCAATCGAATATCTGCTTGTTCTGGCGCAAAGGTAGCATCCAGGTGCGTATTAGTGACACTGATAAGCGCTCGACGGGAAACTAACTGTCGCATACTGATCGACGCATAACGCCACAGATAACGCGCCATGACTAGTTGAAAACTACGCAATATCGAGCTGGTAGTGAGTCTTTCTTTTTTTGAATGTATCGCAATTTTCTGCCCGGTCCCCGGTTCCCTTATCATTTTTTGATCGCACCCATCGATGCGAATAACGATCTCCTTGTTTTGGCTTTCAATAAGGGCGACTCTCGGCTTCTCGGTTAAATAGGCGCGGTAGCTGAGTTGTCCACCGGGACCCGTCAACAAACTCTGCCAAATCGCGGGGGCATTAAATTTTTCTACCGTGTAGTTTTCTTGCTCTGAATTGAGGCAAATGTTTCTCACTGGATCATTATCAGGAATTCCCAATCGATCGGCGATGGCTGTTAATAATTGTGCAGGGAAATTGTTGTCAGCAAGTGCTGGCGTCGCATGCAGAATAGTCTCCAAACCCAGACGTTGCATCACGGTAACTATAAATAGTAATCCCGCATGCTCGCTTACATCACCCATCGCAGATCGAATAATGTGTACTTTGTTTCCTGGCGGAAGTGGCTCCGAGCGCCTGGAGGGTTGTAACTTAATGATTTCATGCGCGTGATACGGATCATCTTCGGAGGCAAGCAACTGCCGACGAACAGCATTCACCCCCGACTCTGATTGCATTTTTGAAACCTGCTCAAGCCCAGGTGCGACCTTCTCTTTTAGCGCATCATCTTCTTTCGACTTGGTTCGCGTTTTCGGATCACGAGCTGCCCTGTTGGTATCCTGCAAAATCTTGTTATCGATGGTGTCTTCAGACACAGGCAGTTTGGCGCGTTTTGATTCTGGTGATTCAACTAAATGAATAGGGGACGCTTGCTCAAATGAGACCCGGGGCCTGGCAGCAGCGCCACGCGAGTCTATATTCAAGACGTGATTAACCGTTGCGTTCAACACCTGACTCAAGTTCTCGCGTTCTTGCAGCGCTGGGTTTTGTTGCACAAGAATATTGTAAATCAGCCAGTGACTACGCGGATCCGAATTGCCCCAGTGGTGCAACCACTCGCTGGCCAGCAGTTGCCACTCTCCCGGAACGCTGCTCAATAGACTTAACTGGTGAGTCGCTTGCGCCGTCTCACTGAAATTCTGCAGCCCCGAACCTGCAACCATTTCCAGGCCATGAGTTGCCGTTGGGATGTCGATTTTGTTCAGCACCTCAGGCAACACATGCTGGCGAAATAAATAGTTAACGAGCTTGTGTTGCGTAGACTCTGTACTGAAATCTCCCAGCGACAGTCCAAATAAGTGATTAATAATTTCTCCAGCGGAATGACTACTCAAGTGTGGTTCAAGCAGCCTCTGCCAATACCATTGTGTCAATGGGCTATGTTCAGATATTTTCTTGATTAAGCGACCATGAGCAACAATTTTATCGCTCATCCAAACAACGGTTGCCTCCGATGCTTCTATTTCATCAATACAGATCGCGGAACTCGCCAGCGCATAGACCTTTTTGTCAATAACCTGAGCGAGGGATGCCGGAGTAATGGCCGAAGAAAAACGGCCCAGGTGCAAGTGTCTCACCATCACCAGAGAGCTGGGCGGCAATCCAGGAAGTGAAGCCGTACTAAAAGCATCAGCCAACAAACATTTTGCCTTGTGCACAGCGGATTCATCAGTGGCCGCAATGCGCAGTTTTCGTATCTGCGTTGCATGATTGTTCATATTCCAATGTGGCTCATAAAAAAAAGGTGGCTCATAAAAGAAGTTTTAGTATTGGTTGTGATGGCCGTTGATTGCTCACCTTAGTCGTCGCTTTTACTCTCCCTCTCTGCTTTTCTCGGACCTTGCCTTTTCTTGTACTCTTTTTACGGGATCCTTTGGATTTCTTTATTTGCACAGTGGTATTTTCTTCCACCAGCAACCCCTCCATTGAGGTATCAGTGACTATCGCTTTCACCTGACCGGCAACGATATCTTCAATTCTGCCCTTCCATACCGTTCGTCCCGTGCCCTGCACCATAACTTGCATTCCGATTTCCACTTCCTTGATATCGGCAACAGCAATGTCAACTGTTTTGCCCGTTTCAACGGTGATATTTTTTTCCACCTGTCCGGCAATTATCTTTTCGACAGGGGCATGGCTCGCCAGCAACAAAGCCATGCGGATGAGATCATCCACTAGCAGTACGGCATCGATATAGGAGGATGAGAAACGGGTGAAAAGCCAATCGACTAGAGGTTGCATGGCCTTGCGCTCCAGGTAGGGGACATCTCCCCAACGCGGCAAGCTACTCAAGTTTCGCAGTGAGACAGCCACATCATATTGACTGAGTCGCTCCGCCCAATTAAGGCGTATGGCGGGCAAGATACCGTCGAAATGGTGGTACAGACAGGTTAGTATTTCGACAATACTTTTTAATTCTTGTGCCGCAAGTTTATTTGCTGCCATTTTTCCATGGTCGCTATCAATCAGATCGCCGAGGGAAATAATTTTCTTTACCTTTTGGCGAGTCTCTTGCCAACCCAGTTGATAATATTGCGCGAAATCTAACTCTCTCAACTGTCGTTTTTCGTCGGAAACCTTTGCATGAAAGGAATGGTAAATGGCATGGATCCTATGTTCATACTTACTCTTGGCACCAGCCATTTTGTATTTTTGCTTCACCGATTTGGTTTTTTTAGCGCGGTCTCTGGCGTCTTTCGCTACAATCTGCATATCTTCCAGGCGGGTTAACTCGTCGAGGACTTTATCGGCGATAACAAACCAGCGTAAGGGGGCATCGCGAACCAGGTCCATCATGTCGTTCAGTTCTTGTGGCGTAACGATGCCATCTACATCACACTCTGGTCTGTCCAATTCTTCAACATGAGGATTAAGGAAATGGACGGGAGCCTCGAGATGGGTGTCAGTAAAACGCGGACGACGAAATAGTAAAAAGGGTACATAGTTTTCCAGGATTGCATCGCGTCGTTCATTGATAGCCGTGATTCGAGCGAGTTCTTCTTCACGTAATTCCCGGGCGATGGAGAGGTCATGGCGGGCTTCTGCCAACTCAATATCAATCTCTTTTAAGCGCATATCAGCTTGCCTGATGTCCACCTGTAGTTCTGCCATCACTTCTTTGCAGTGTTTGACCACGCGTTTATACGCATGAATTCGGCCTTCCACCTTACGCAATACCACCACCGTATTTTCCAATGCGCGAACACCAGAATTAAAGAATGCTGATTCATCAAGCAATTCATTACCAGCGTCATCCCGCCTGTTAGTGTCGTGATCACCATTGAGTATTTCGGCAATTAAATTGCCATCAACAATGTCTTTAAAGGAGCGATTAATCTCCAATCCGGCAGCATCCCGAAATCCAGGCACCTGCAGGTCACTGACATTGATGCCAACATTGGCGATCTCCAGCAAGACCTCTGCCTTGGTAGCTATACCTGCAGTTTTTGACGCCGTGGCGATAGGCTCTTCCAGGCGTTCCGCGATGGTGACGTTATGATATTGTGAAGTGGCGCCTATGATGGCAGTTTGCCCCTGAATCTCCTCGATGGAAGCAGACCTCGTGCCGCGAAAAAGTAAAGATTCTTTACCCCCTGCAGACACCGTGCCGCCTCTCGATAAAACCAAATCTTCTTTCGATCGCTCTTCGATATCAACGCTTCTAATCCCACGGCCCAGCACCCGCCCTTCCGTAACGTCAGCGCCAGCCAATAAATCACCGGAGACGAAGGCATCTCCCAGGGCACTCGAAAAAGCTGCACTGGACCTTGAGGGCCTGGCATCATCGGTGGCGCCGTCGGCTAAGGCTGGGCTATCGGCTGGTGCATTGAGATTTTCGATAAATGTCGCCAGCTCTTTTTTAGTCGAATAGGCCGTTTCACCTCGTGCAATGGAAGCCAGTATCGGTGAAGTAGCGAGTTTAGTCCCCTCCGTATTACCCAGGACAAATTGCCTGACGCGATAAATGTCAGTTTGTAAACGGACAAATCCAAAGTCGATTTTATCGTTCGCCAAATCTATCTTGCGTTGTAAATAGGCAATAAATTGTTCCAGACCTTCAGTGTCCAGGGTGGCAACGTCATCGGCATTCAATGGTGGCGCGTTTTCAGTTAAGTAGGTTTGCAACCCGGCAAATTTTTCCACCGCGTATTTGGGTGAAAAAGCATCTCCCGCATCATCTTCCGGTGGCTCTACCCGATCCACACCGAATTTTTCTTCATCGATATCAAACTGAGTGTAATTGGCGAGTGCTGCAATGCTTGTCAGTCTCGGTGCAAATAGAAAGTATTGTGCACCACGCGAAGTGTTGTGTACCGCTATCGCTAGCGTATTAATACCAATATTGAGTCGAGCACGAAAGGGTTCGAGAGACAGGTCAACGGGAAGGAGTTTTTGTATCCTGGTGGCCAACGCATTGACATCAGTAGAATCCACATTGTGCTGATGAATTTGCACTCCATTCAAATAAACGGTGTAGCCACCACTGGTGATTACGCTCAAATTTAAGTGATTGAGAATGCTGCTCTCGTCCAGTAGAAATTCCTTACGACAAAATACACTGACAAATGCACCGCGCATGTCTTCCAGTTCAGTGGCAAAATCCACTTTGCCGTAACCCAATCCCGTTGCACCCGATTGCCACGAAGTGTCATCAAATCCCGATTGATTCCAGCTTGCTGGCGGTGCCTGGGTACCCGGAAAAAAACGCCATACTTGTCCCATTTCAATCAAGCCTGATTCGACGGGATCAGCCAACTCTAGGTCATCAATGCGGTCGGGGTCGGGATCAGGATAAGTCAGTGGCCTGCCGTAAATGGCAGCAAAGATGGCGGCGGCACGACGTCGAACAAAAGACCGTCTTCCCAGCCAGTTATTTCTTGTGAAGGTAAAACGCTTTACCGTTTCGTCAAAAATGATGTCGAGCATCTCTGTGTGCAGCAAACGCGGTTCGAAGTGATTTTGTTGAACCGGCACAAGAATTTCCACTTGATCCGGGACCTGTACATCGAAAGGCAACAGAGGTGTACTCTCACGTAGAACCAGATCCAGTTGTTGGTAGGGAATAACGCGCGCATCACAACGATAATTTACTGGAAAAAATTCCTGCATCTGTTTCCGCGGCTGGGCAAAATTTTTCGGCAAAATTCCCACCGGTGGCAGAAAGCGAAACAATTGTTCAGCAACGGGTATTGCTTCTTCACCCTTTGCCAGGTTTTTCAGACGCTGAGCCAAGTGCTCATTAAATTGTTGAAACTGTGCCTGCCAGAGATAAGGGTTGCCCTCACCTTGTAACGAGTCACCCGATGAGGGTTCGCCACCGCCGTATCTCACTACAGAATTTCTATCGACGAATTGTACTTGCCAATCCTCATCGAAACCAATGATGGCAATGGGCACACCCAGTGCTTGCCAGGGATGGAATTCATCGGCAGATAATTCTCGCTCCTTCGCAAAAATACTGTGGGCGACGCGGTTCCGCCATTGATCATCGACAGCAGGAAGTGGCAACCAGGATTCAGGCCAGGTATACAAAACAAGGCGACAGGCATCCAGTAACTGCCAATTCTCGTAGGCATAAGCCGAAGGATCAAGTTCGCAAGGATCGGATTCCTCGGCGACGTTTATCTCTGCAAAAAGAGGTTGCAGTACTAAAATACCCACCCGCGGAAGGACTTCATCGCCGCCGAAAATGTTCAGCTCATCTGCAAGGGTGGGCAGTTGCTCGGCGAAGGCTGTTTTTTCTATATCTTCACCAGCAGATTGTTCAATATGACGGTCATGATTAAACACATAGACATCATCAAGCAACAAAGTTGCTGGTCTGGTCACGGTAATAACTTCACCCAGTCGACTAATGGCCTGTCCGGGAGACAAATACAATTGGGCATTAGTCTGCAATCCCTCCCCTACCGTTTCAATAGGGCTATAACGAATTTGCAGGCCACTGACAACGCCGGGCGCGAGCAACTTGCCCATACTACGTAGACGTCCATTGCGCCATTGTTGTTCGGCAATCAGTGCCCGATGCGTGAGTGTACGGCCAACGTAGTTGTTAAGCCGCCGACGCCAATCCGAGGTCGGAAACAAGGTAATTTCCGGATTGATGCCAACGACACGCTCCCCTTTTATGGGATTGATTATGGGTGAGACCTTCATTGAAATGGACCCTTCTATTGGCTATTGACGAATGTTGGCAAAAGGCGCCTGTAACTCTCGAGACTTATCGTCGATCAATCGAGCGACCCGGTCTTCAGGCGCGCCTTCACCTGTTCGGATGGTCGATATTAGTTCCTGGGCGAACACTCGCAGCTCAGGCTTCGGCAACTTGAGCACTAGTTGGTCGAGTTCAGGCACTCTTTTAGATTTGCCAATACTCGTCAGAATTGCTTCGTCTTCGACAAAGCTCGCGTCTTCCTTCTCCAATCGTGCCACTCCTTCACCGACTCGATTCTTCGCAAAACGCTCCCGGATGTTGAGTACTGCAAAGCGGTTAATGGATGGTTTCGCATGTAACTCATTCACCGCACCCCGTAACATGGTTTTAGGACCCTTGAGGGAGCCCAACAACGCCAGGGTTTCTGCCCGGGCTGCCTGGGTACTGCGTTCGCTGATCTCCTGAAATTGCGGGGTGAGGTTGATTTCTTCCACGCGATCGATGACTTGTTCTTCCTGTTCTCGCTCGTCGCGTAATAATTCAATGGGCTCTCCAGCGATTTCTGCCTTGTAGGGTAGATTCCGTCGGCGCGTGTACCACAAGGTGGAACCAACTGATTGCAGCGCTTGCTTCCATACCGTATCAATGGCGGCAAGGTCTGTTTCTGTCGCCTCTACCCCTTTCTTGCCCAGCTCCCGCAACGCATCGATCGGGTTTTGCTGGGACAGGGTATTCACTGTCACGGATTTCAGCGGTACGATCAACGACTCCAGGGTCAGACTCAGTTTACGCATTTGATGGCGCGGAACCGGCAACATGATCAGTACGGAGGTGGATTCAAAGGCCTCGCTGCCCAGGGTAAGATCAATGGGTGGTAAGGCGAGACTTTCTTCAATCATGGAATAGAGTTCATCATCGGGAATGATCGACAGCTCCACATGCATTTCAACTGGAAAAAACATCTGCGAAAATTCTTCAACATTAATACTGGCAGCTGGCATCGGGCCTGCTGGTGGCACAGCAAGAAATTCCTCTGCTGCCGGAAAAGCGCTACTGCCACTCTGACGGCCCTGCATGACCTCCTTTAGATGCGACTGATACTGCAAAAGATGCGCTTGTCGCAATGTTCTTGGCGATAATCCCAAACCAAAAATGTCATGATCCTTTTGCGTCACTTCTCGCCTCACCAGGTCGGCATTCATCCATTCAATGACACCCATGTTCAGCGCAATTATGGCCAGAGGCAACACCTCCCTGGGTTGGCCTTTTTGACTGCCATCGACAAATATCTCTTTCGCTACATGTTTTTGTCGCTTGGCAATTTCGGTGCTGGCACCCTGGTCGGCGTAGGGTATCAGCGTAATTGCCGTTGCTTCGATGACGCTGCTGTCCTCTACTGAACGGGCGCCGTCAATTTCCGTCGGATAGGAGGCGAGGGGAACGGCGCTGAATTCTACTGGTCGTAAGGCGAGGATAAAAATACCTGAGCGATTGATC
>Ga0114950_10000350_pt1 | contig 30580 bp, 27 predicted proteins | sample N075metaG_FD_83503 | JGI IMG/M metagenome (GOLD analysis project Ga0114950, IMG submission 83503) | Deep subsurface microbial communities from Kermadec Trench to uncover new lineages of life (NeLLi) - N075 metaG | ecosystem: Environmental > Aquatic > Marine > Ocean trench > Sediment | place...
ATGCCTCGTGCGAGGTACACGACAATGGCAGACCGTTGGCCGCCAATGTCCGACACCCGCACCCCAACGAGCGCAGCATCCGGGATGTCGGGCACGACTATGGGATACCCGATCTCGCGTTCGAGCCAAGCCTCCGCTACGTGGATTTCTCCGGTCTCGAACATGGTGGTCTCGGCCAACTGTGATCGAGCGGCGGCGACCAGCGGCTCGGCGATAGCGTTGCCATCTGGTAACTGCATCGTCGCCAGGAATACGACCGTAGCCACCGTCGCCAACGCTGCCCCCAGCTGCCAACTACGGCGACCCAGTGGCCTTTGAGTCGTAGCCGCGAGTATCCGGGCTCGCAGTCGGGAGGGTGTTGGTTCCGAACGCAGGGCCGCGAGCCTCTTGACCAAGGCTGTCTGGGATACGTAGAAGACCTGACAGGCAGGACAGGTAGCCACGTGGCTTAAGGCAGCATCTACGGCGTCCGATTGCGGACGTGGGCCTGGGTCCGGGCCAATCTGCCGGCGTGCGATATCGCAGTTCATCGTCGTTTCTTGTCAATGTCGGCACCGAGCGGCACCGTTTTGAATAACAGGGGCGCTGATGGATCGGTTCCCCAGGGTGGAGGCGAAGCGGAATTCGTAGTAGGTTTGGGCCTCCACCCAACCCCGTAATTTATGAGCCAAACCGCAGCGATATCTGTTCAGGGCGTTACGAAACGCTACGCTGGACACACAGCAGTGAGCGAATTGTCGCTCACCATCCCCAAGGGAACCATCTACGGACTTCTGGGGCCGAATGGTGCAGGAAAGACGACTACGCTCCGAATGATCATGGACATCATCATTCCCGACGAAGGGTCGGTGACCCTGTTCGACGAAGCCGGCACCGGTCGTGATTTCAGCAGTAGGATCGGGTATCTCCCAGAAGAACGTGGGCTCTACAAGAAGATGAAAGTCGTAGAGTTACTCGTATTTTTGGCTGAGATAAAGGGAATTGCGCGGTCGACAGCCAAGGTGGAAGCAATACGGTGGCTAGACAAGCTCGGCTTGGGAGATTGGCAGAACAAGAAGGTCGATGACCTTTCGAAGGGAATGCAGCAGAAGGTGCAGTTCATCAGCACCGTGCTCCATGGTCCCGAACTTCTTATTCTCGACGAGCCGTTCTCGGGCTTCGACCCAGTAAACACGCAACTTATCAAGAATGTGGTGATCGATCTGAACAACGCCGGCACGACGGTATTGTTCTCGACCCACATCATGGAACAAGCGGAGAAGCTCTGTGAATCGGTGTGCATCATCGCACGTGGCAAGAAAGTGGTGGATGGACTCTTGTCAGAGGTGAAGAGCGGTCACGGAGGGCGTCATGTCATTATATCGGTGGCTGACGGTCTTTCTTCAATCGATCGTTTGCTTTCCGACCGGAGCATGGTCAAGGCCTCTGACAACTACGGCCAATATGCCGAACTCGAATTGACGGAAACGGCAGATCCGCAGCGGCTGCTCCAGAGTCTGGTGCAGTCTGGCGCGACCGTCACCCGGTTCGAGATTGCGGAGCCGACACTCAACAAGATCTTCATCGATCTCGTCGGAGCCGACGCTGCGGTGGCGGAAGCACGGGGGGAAAGCCACGATGCGTAAGATATGGGTAGTGATCCGCCGCGAGTTCTTGGAACGCGTGCGGAACAAGTGGTTCATCATCTCGACTGTGTTGGGGCCGCTTGCCCTTGGTTTGTTGATGTTCCTTCCGGCCTTCCTGCTGACCCGGGCCGCTGGTACGACAGAGGTCGTGGTGCTCGATGTTTCCACCGATGGATTCGGCGAACGCGTCGTCGAAAGGCTCTCGAGCAGCCCCCGGATGGCACCGCAGTACCTAGCCGCCCGGCTCGTGGATCTCGAGTCGATGGCGGATTCGTTGGCATCAGAGGTGGGAGACGAAACCATCGATGGGTTTCTGATCCTGACCGATGCCACCATAGAAGATGGGACTGCGGAGTACCGAGGTTCGAACGTGGCCTCTCAGGTCGACATGGGAATCATCCAGCGGTATGTGGAGGAGGCGGCGCTGGCTATTCGTTTGGAGCGGAGCGGGATCGATCCGAGGCTTGTTGCCGAGGCGAGCATGCGACTCCGCCTCCATACGGTGAATATCCGCGGTGGAGAGGTGACCGATCAGACGGGCGAGGGTGCGTTCATCCTGGCGTACTTCATGTGGTTCATTCTATACATGACCATTCTCGTGTACGGGGTGCAGGTTGCCGGTGCTGTAGTTGAGGAGAAGTCGTCACGGGTCATCGAAGTCCTTGTATCGAGCCTGAAACCGTTTCAGTTGCTGGCCGGCAAGGTGATAGGTGTTGGCGCCGTCGGGTTGTTCCAGCTCACGATCTGGGCTGGATTCGCCCGGGTGCTGTTGAGCCAACAGTCGCGGATACTCAGAATGGTAGGCATTAATGTTCAGGAAGGAGCGGACGTCATTCGATTCCCGGAAGTTCCGCTAGACACCGTTGCAATCCTGTTGCTCTACTTCGTGCTCGGGTATTTGCTTTACTCGACAATGTTCGCCGCCGTTGGCGCGATGTCGTCGAGCGAATCCGAAATGCGCCAGGCACAAATGCCGGTGATGTTTCTGTTCATCATTCCGACAGTCATGTCGTTCGGCGTACTCAGCGATCCCAATGGTTCTCTGGCAGCTATACTCACGCTGGTTCCGCTGTCGGCGCCTGTCGCCATGCCGATGCGGTGGGCAGTGGCGGCAGTTCCTCTCCCTGAATTGGCGCTGTCGGTCCTTATCCTGCTCGTCACTGCTCTCGGGGTCACGTGGCTCGCGTCGCGTATTTACCGCGTTGGGATCTTGATGCATGGAAAGCGGCCTACCCCGAGGGAGCTGATTCGTTGGATCCGAGCTGCCTAGGCGGCCCATCCGACTCAATTCGGTATCAGGAGAACAGAGGAACCTCCCGCAGCGGCGCAGACAGTTAGCTTGTGCCTATGCCATTCGATGTCATCGTCATCGGCGGAGGCCATGCAGGGTCGGAAGCGGCAACGGCCGCCGCGCGGCTCGGAGCCCGCACTCTTCTTGTCACGTCCAATCTGGAGACGATTGGTCAGATGTCGTGCAATCCTGCCATTGGAGGGATTGCCAAGGGGACAGTGGTCCGCGAGGTCGATGCGATGGGTGGGATTATGGGGAGGGCCGCCGATCGGGCAACGATCCAGTTCCGGATGCTCAACCGCTCAAAAGGTCCGGCCGTTTGGGCTCCCCGGGCGCAATGCGATCGGGGACTCTATCGCCGTGCAATCCGAACGCTGTTGGAGACGCAGGAGCGGCTCGAGATCGTTCAAGGCACTGTCGCGAAGCTGCTCTTGAAGGAGTCTGCCGTGGACGGCGTAGAGCTGTCTGATGGGCGGACGTTTAGCGGAAGGTCGGTCATCGTGACTGCCGGTACCTTTCTCCGGGGCCGGATCTACATTGGACTCGACACGCGCGTATCCGCAGGTCGAGCTGGCGATGCCGCCGTGCATGAAATGGCCGAACAGCTTGAGTCAATTGGACTTACGGTAGATCGCTTCAAGACTGGTACGCCTCCACGAATCGATGGGCGATCGGTCGACTTTTCGAAGATCGAGCGACAGGACGGTGAGGCAGACGGCTTCGGGTTTTCCTCCTTTGAATCAGGAGACCGTCCAGAACAAAGGCCGTGTTGGGTGACTTGGGCCGGGCCGGAAGTTAAAGCCATTATCGAGGAGTCAATTCACGAGTCCGCGTTGTATGGTGGCGAGATCGCTGGGCGGGGACCGCGGTACTGCCCGTCCATAGAGGACAAGATTGTAAAGTTTCCGGATGCTGATAGACACCAGATCTTCTTGGAGCCAGAGGGTTTGGACACGGTAGAGCTATATGTGAATGGCCTTTCTACTTCGCTTCCGGTTGAGGTGCAAATCAAGTTTCTGCAGGCGGTTCCGGGTCTTTCTGATGTACGGATGACTCGCCCGGGTTATGCAATCGAGTACGACTATTTCCCACCCCACCAGCTTACCCCATGGTTGGAGGTAAAACTGGTCGAGCGTCTGTTCTTCGCTGGGCAGATCAATGGCACCACGGGCTATGAAGAGGCCGCTGGGCAGGGGCTCATTGCCGGGATCAACGCGGTGCGAAGAGTAAGGGGCCAAGAACCTGTGATGCTTGCGCGGGATGACGGGTTCATTGGTGTGCTAATAGATGATCTTGTTACCAAAGGTGTGGACGAACCGTACAGGCTTTTTACTTCGAGATCAGAATTCAGGTTACTCACGCGCCAGGACAATGCCCTGAAGAGACTGGGGCCGTTGGCCGACCGCCTGGGCCTGCTGAATGACGAGGAGCGGCGGCGGTTGGAAAACCGCATGGGAACGGAGCGAGACCTTCTGGCTTGGGCCAGAAGAACCAATGTTCCAGTCGATCGAGCGAACCGGATGCTGGATGCCGTGGGCGAAGCTCCGGTAACGCAGGCAAAGTGCGTGGCTGAACTGGCGCGGCGTCCAAGGGTTAGGTTTCAGGACGTAGCCATTGCCGCCGACCCCGACGTCTCGCCCGGTGGTGAGGAATGGACTTCGGTTGAGATCGAACTCAAGTACGTTGGCTACCTCGAGAGAGAACGCGAGGCAGCCAAGAAACTTGCGGAGATGGCCTCGTTCCGGCTTTCTGCCGATCTTCCCTACCCTGAGTTCAAGAGCCTCTCCACTGAGGCGCGGGAAAAGCTCGTGAACGTAAGGCCCGGGTCTTTGGCTCAAGCGGGGCGAATTCCCGGAGTGTCGCCGTCGGATCTTCAAAATCTCGTTCTTGAGGTCGTTAAGCGGCGTCGATCGGCTGCTTAGTGGGTGTTTCACGTGAAACACTCAAGCATCAGGCATCCCTATTAGCCGACTCCCGGCAGCGCCGAGATGCCTAGGTGGTCTTCCTCAGGTCCTTCCTAGCGACGAGTACAGTGCCCCGCCTCGCTCGCTGACTGTGGCGCCACCACACCATCCCCTGTATATTTGCCGTCCCCCCAAAACGCTCGGGTGCACCGAAACTAGTTATAATACTGTAAGTGGGTGTACGCAAACGAATTAGGATGCCGTGACGCGCATTATTGCAATTGCCAATCAAAAAGGAGGGGTAGGGAAAACCACGACTGCCGTGAATCTGGCTGCGTCACTGGCCGCCGCGGAACACAAGACCCTACTCGTAGACGCCGACCCTCAAGGCAACGCGACGAGTGGTGTGGGGATCCAGGCGAACTCCATTCAGTTGTCGTTGTACGATGCCCTTGCCGGCGATGTCACCTTGGCCGAGGTAGTCATCCCGAGCGTCAACTTCAAGATGTTGGATGTAGTACCTGCTACGCAGGATCTCGTTGGTGCCGAGGTCGAGTTGGTGAATCGGCAGCAGCGCGAATTCGTCATGCAAAAGATTCTACGAGGATTTGCGGGACGATACGATTATGTCCTCATTGATTGTCCACCGTCACTGGGCATGCTCACGCTGAACATGCTCACGGCAGCACATTCCGTATTGATACCGATCCAATGTGAGTACTACGCACTTGAAGGGCTGTCGAAACTGTTGAACACCATCACGCTCGTTCAGCAGAACTGCAATGCAGCGCTCGCCATCGACGGCGTAGTCCTCACTATGTACGATGCACGGCTTAATCTCTCGAAGCAGGTCGCCATCGAAGCCAAGGAATATTTTGAGGCACAGGTTTACCGGACGGTAATTCCCCGCAACGTGCGTTTGGCAGAGGCGCCGAGTTTTGGAAAACCGATTTTGCTTTACGACGTGCAATCGATTGGCGCAAAATGTTATCTGTCGCTGGCACAAGAACTGGTGGACAGAGTTGCGGATCAATCGACATCACAAACGCCGCGGCAACCTATCGAGGTTACTTCATGACCGGGGGTCGCCGCCGGTTGGGCCGAGGGCTGGAAGCGTTGCTTGGTCCGTCGTCAGTGGAAGCAGCCAGAGCCGAAGGATCACTGACCCAGCTCGATGTTGCGAGCATTCGTCCGAACCCGTTTCAGCCTCGTCATGCTTTCGATGAAAAGCAACTCGAAGAACTCGCAAGTTCGATGGGTACATCGGGCCTGTTGCAGCCGATCGTCGTTCGGCGTGCCGCAGACAGCGGATATGAGTTGATCGCGGGTGAACGACGCTGGCGTGCTGCACAGCGTCTCGGGTGGGGCCGAATCGATGCGGTAGTGCGAGTGGCGGATGACCAGGCTGTTCTTACCTTTGCGCTCGTCGAAAACCTGCAACGCGATGCGCTCTCACCGATCGACGAAGCCCGAGGTTACGAGAGACTGATAAAGGAGTTCGCGCTTTCTCAAAGCGATGTGGGGGGGGTGGTTGGTCGCAGTCGCGCAGCTGTTGCCAATGCACTGCGCCTGTTGAACCTGCCCGATGAGGTGCAGACCATGGTGCACAACGGCGCTCTAAGTTCCGGGCACGCGCGGGCTCTCCTTGGGCTCGATACGTCGGGGATAGCTGCCATTGCCGAGGCTGTCGTGGACCGGCGGTTGTCGGTGCGCGAGGTAGAGTCTCTCGTTCGGAACCGGACGAAGCGTTCCCGACGAAAGAAGGGAGATGGCGTACGGGATCCACACGTGCGACGGGTAGAGGAGACGCTTCGGAGGCGGCTCCAAACTGATGTGACGGTTTCCCCACGGGGAAAAGACAGCGGGAGGATCGGTATCAACTTCTATTCGCATGACGATCTCGCGCGAATCATGGAGATCGTGCTTGGCGAACCCTACAACGGATGACGGGACGCCGTATCACGTTCGTCGTCCACAAGGACAGTGACGCTAAATCTCGCTCCATCCGTCTACCATTGTGGTTTGTGCGCACAGTGGTGTTTGGTTCGGCGGCATTCGTTGTGATTGTTGCAATGTCGGCCGTGCTCTATGCGCCGGTGGTGCGTACGGCCGCTCGGGTCCCAGGGCTAGAACGCGACACACAGCAACTACGCAGCGCAAACGCTCAGGTGATGGACTTGGCGAGGAGTCTCGAAGCGGCCGAAGCGAATTACCAGCAACTCCGGACCATGTTAGGGGCGGATATCGTTCCTGCACGCGAACGCTCCGGCGAAGCGCCTGCGATTGCCTATCCCATCTATGCAGGCGTCCCTGGGGGCGACACGTTTGCTGAATCGCTACTCGCACCCGTGCGGTGGCCACTCGACGAACCGGGCATTATCACCCGCGGCACGGTACGTCCGGAAGACGATGGAGAAGAACACACTGGATTAGATGTCGCGATTCCCGTCGGAACACCCATTCGAGCGGCGGGGGCAGGTGTTGTAGCCGAGGCCAGTTCACACGACGAGTACGGCCTGTTCGTTCGCCTCCGGCACGAGAACGGCTTTGAGAGTATGTATGGACATGCGTCTCGGTTGCTCGTGAGTACCGGTGAATCTGTCGCGGCAGGACAGGTCATCGCCCTGTCAGGATCGACGGGTCGGTCTACGGCTCCCCACCTACATTTGGAAATCTTCCGTGATGGTCGCTCCATTGACCCCCTATCGTTGTTGAACCAGGAGTCGAACTGATATGTCGGCGAAACGAATGAACGACACCGCAATTCCACCTGAAGGCAGTCTGTCCATTATTGGAGTAGGCCTTCATGTCGTTGGCGAGATGGCCACCGAAGGGGTCGTCAAGATCGAAGGCTCGATCAGCGGTAGCATCCGAGCGACCAGGCAGGTGCTCATAGCAAAGGGCGGCCTGGTGCAGGGTGACATTTACACGACCGAGGCAATCATTGGTGGGGAGGTGCGTGGGTCCATCTATGCGGACAACCGAATCGAAGTGCAGGACACGTCCGTTATTCACGGAGACATCGTCACCAAGCGCCTGGTGGTGCAAGAAGGAGGCGAAGTGAACGGGCACATCCGGATGGGAGAACCCAGGGCGCTCGAATTGGGTGCCAAGGTGGCTGAGCAAGAACCCGATGCCGTGCTTGAGCGTGAAGCTCTCTGAACTCACTGACTACCTCGACCGCTACCTTCGCCTTGCGGAAGTTCCGGACTATCCGAATGCGCTGAACGGTCTGCAGGTCGACGGGCCCGACGAAGTGACCCGGCTCGTCGTTGCCGTCGACGCGTGCCAGGCCACCATCGACGCGGCCCACGAGCGCCAGGCCGATCTCCTCTTGGTACATCATGGGCTTTTTTGGAAAGGGCTCGAGCCCGTCACCGGTCGTCACGGTCACCGGCTTCGCGCGTTGTTGAGGGGCAACCTCGCCCTCTATTCAGCGCACCTTCCCTTGGACGTCCATCCGGACGTCGGAAACAATGCGGTTTTGGCGCGTCAACTCGGTCTTGTCAATACCGACGGTTTTGGAGACTACGAGGGCCAGGTGCTCGGCGTTGCCGGAGACCTGGCGCTCGACCGGGCTGAGCTGGTGGATCGGATCGCCACGACTTTGAACGTAGACCCGCATGTCATTGGCGCCGGCCCCGTACGCACTGCTCGAGTCGGAATCATCGCTGGCGGCGCTGGATCGATGATCGAAGCTGCCGAGGCCGCAGGGGTCGATACCTTCGTCACTGGTGAGGGCACGCACCATACGCACTTCGATGCCGAGGAACTTGGTGTGAACGTTATCTATGCTGGACACTACGCGACCGAAACCGTAGGCGTGAAGGCGCTTGCCGCGCATCTCGATGAGCGCTTCGACCTATCGTGGGAGTTTCTCGACCACCCCACGGGGTTGTGACTATGAGGCCTGGGTGCTGGTTCCTGCGATTGGGTGCGTTGGGCCTGCTTTTCGTGGCGCCCCTCAAGGGCCAAAGCGTGGTTCAAGGCCCCCGCGTGTGCGTCGGTGGTGACGTACTCCTGGGCTCAAACCTGGATACGACGTGGGCGGAGCGGGCAGCGGCACGAATAGGCCGACCGGTCGAGGCGATGCCCGATCCTGCTTGGTTGATCGAACCCCTGGTGCCGCTCGTTGGCGACGCAGACATCGTGTTGTTCAATGTCGAGGGAGCGATCGGTGCTGGCGATTCACCGCGGAAGTGTCGCCCAGGTTCCACGAATTGCTATGCCTTCCGCCAACCGCCCCAGGCAGCTGCGGCGTATAGGGGCCTGCATCCTACGGGCTGGGTGCTCGGCAACCTCGCAAACAACCACGCCATGGACTCCGGCGACGAGGGCTTTGCTAAGACACGGGAGTTGTTGATGGATGCCGGTGTGTTGGTCACTGGAGTCGATAGCCTGCCCGTCTTGATCCCACTTTGGAAGGGGACGGTCGCGGTGCTCGGCTTCAGCACGGCCCAGGCGGGGCCAGACCCTAGAGACCTCGATGCGGTCCGGCGGTATGTCCGTAATGCGGATGCGCAGGCTCGGTGGGTGGTGGTCACGATGCACATGGGTGCCGAGGGTGCGACCGCTCAGCGCACGCGCGACACGACCGAGATCTTTCTGGGAGAGAATCGTGGCAATGTCGTGGCCTTTGCCCGAACCGCGGTAGATGCCGGTGCCGATTTGGTGGTCGGGCACGGACCGCACGTGCTACGCGCCATGGAGTGGTACCACGGCGCCTTTGTTGCCTACTCACTGGGGAACCTGCTGACCTACGGACCATTCAACATGGGTGAGCCACGCAACCGAGGCGCGATTCTCTGTGCGACGCTCGCAGAGAATGGAGTCGAGCATGTGACACTTCGGTCTACGGTGCAACGACGGCCAGGGACGGTTCAAGCGGACGCGTCTGCTCGGGCCGTCTTTTTGGTGGATTCGTTGAGCGGGCTCGATTTCCCGGAAACCGGAGTTCGGTTCACTCGGGGAGCAACCGCGATCCGACCTTGAGACGGGCATCGGGGCCGGCGAACGTGTCAGGAGTGTCAAGTGTCGCCACTGTTATTTCGCACAAGTTCTGCATTGCGACGTAGGCCGTCAACACCCGCTCGCTCGAGCGCGGTCCACCCATATCGATGTTCGAACGTGGCCTGGTCGAGGGCCTCGAGTTCCGCTAGGTCAAGGAACGCCAACTCGTCTGACAGTCCGAGAACCCCGTTGTCTGTCTCGCGCGCGAACTTCGTATTCCACGGGCACACCTCTTGGCAGATGTCGCAACCGAACACCCAATCGTGCACAAAGCCCTGCTGTTCTTCTTCGAACTGACCCCGATGTTCGATGGTCAGATAGGAAATGCAGCGGCGGCTGTCGAGGATGTGCGGTTCCGGAAACGCCTGTGTTGGACAGGCATCGAGGCACCGTGTGCATGTGCCGCAGCGGTCTAGGTTAAACGGCGGGTCCGGCTGCAACTCAAGATTGGTAAGGACTGATGCAAGGAAAAAGAACGACCCTCGCAGCGGATCGATAAGCATGGTGTTCTTGCCGATCCACCCAAGTCCTGCGCGTTGAGCAAGCTCGCGTTCAGGGACTGGGCCGGCATCGACACACGCTTTGGCAATCGTGTGGTCATCGCCTACTGAATGCATGAAGGTGATGAGTGAATCCAGCGGGTTCTTGAGTGCCTCGTGGTAGTCTTTCCCGCGTGCGTACCGCGCAACTTGACCGGTGCCCTCCGCGCGCGGTGGATCTACGGTGTAGTAGCCCCAGGTCAGCATTACTGCGTGAGTCGCCCCGGGTAAGATTTGGCTGGGATTACGTCGCTTGGGAAGTTGTCTTTCCATGTAGCTCATGGTGCCTGCCATGCCGGCAGCGAGCCACGTTTCCAGCTTGTTACCATGGGGTGTTGGTGAGAGGTCGGTAATCCCAACGCTGTTGAATCCAAGCTCCAACGCTCTTTCCTTGATACGTTTGGAGCGTTCGACCTGGTTCACAGGTGCATGAATTCCCTGCGCCAACGAGCGAAACGGACCACATCGTCGATTGGTGGCACTGCGTCCTCGTCACCGTAAGCGGTGTACATGCGCCAGCGCATATAGGTCCTAGGCGGAATTGGGAGGAAGGGGAAGCGTTTGGACCAGTGTCTGGTACGAAAGGCCCAAACCATTCGGAGTAGGTCTGTCGCCAGACGGGGATTGACGATTGCCCGGGCAGCGAGGGACAACGTGAGTCCCATCCAGGTTCCACGATTGAAAGGCAAAGGCGTATGCAGCTGATCTTGCAAGGCTCCTCCGTGCTCGGGGCTATCTGCATCCTGGTAGCGTTCGTGGCTCTTCAGCGCCGGTTGTGGACGAGCCATACCACGATCTACCTGTGGTTGAATCTAGTCGGTGCCGTTCTGCTTGGTGTGGTGGCGATAGCCGATCGCCGGATCGGCTTCATCGTCATCGAAGTCGTGTGGGCGTGGGTGTCGCTACTCACCCTCGTTCGAATCGGCCGGGCCGGTCATGTCGATCATGCGTCCTGACCCACCCCTGTCCGTGCGGGTATATTGGCGCCCATGACGATGACTGCGGAGACCGTTCCTCACGTACTCGCCGGGTACAGGGATGAGTTCTCCATCTTTGAGCACAAGACCTACCTGAACACTTGCTCTTTGGGGGCCTTGTCGAAGCGGTCCCGCCGGCGTGTCGAGGAATTTCTGGATACGTGGGCCGGACGGGGCGCTGCCGCGTGGTACGATGTGTGGTGGGATGCTCTCGCGAACACGCGAGTGGGCTACGCGAAACTGATTGGCGCACAATCCAATGAAATCGCCCTTCAAGCATCGGTATCGACGGCCGCGAGCGTCATTGCGAGCGTGTTGGACTACACGAAGCGCCCCAAGGTGGTAACTACATCGCTCGACTTCCCAACGGTGCCGTACCAGTGGCTCGCCAAGGAGCGACAGGGGGTTGAGGTCGTCATCGTCGATAGTCTCGATGGAAAGACGGTGCCGGTTGAGGCGATTGCTGCTGCCATCGACGATCGCACTGCCCTGGTTGCCACGTCACATGTGTATTTCACCACTGGAGCCATCCAGGATATTAAGGCTGTCGCCGAAGCCGCCCACTCGCACGGCGCCCTGTGCTTTATCGATGCGTACCAAAGCGTTGGGCAGATTCCGTTCTCCGCTCCAGAAACAGGTGTCGATTTTCTTTGTGCGGGCAGTCTCAAATGGCTGCTAGGTGGGCCGGGGCTCGCGTTCCTGTACGTGCGGGCCGATCTGCACGAGAAACTGACCCCGACCGTAACGGGGTGGTTTGCTCACGACCGCCAGTTTGATTTTGACTCGACTTCCATGGAATTCGTTGGAGATGCGCGCCGGTTTGAACTTGGCACACCGGCGTTGGCGGTCGTTCACGCGCAGCTCGGTGGATTGGAGTTGATCCATGAAATTGGCTTGGACCAGATCAGGCGGGTCGTGAAGGATCTGACGCAGGACCTAGTCAGCAGGGTTCAAGATGCAGGGCTCACTCTGACCATAGCCGACGATCCAGAGCAGCGATCGGCGATCGTGATGATCAGCGACCCGGACCCCACGGCAGCGGTAGCCCGGCTCGCCGCCGCGAACATCGTGGCGGATTCCCGGCCCGGTCACGTTCGATTGTCACCGTTCTTCTATAACCTTCCCGAAGACAACGCAGCCGCGGTCGATGTCCTCAGATCATAAACACCCATCACTGGGTGCCACGGCCGACGAGCGACTCCTGGAGAGTCCGCCAGTGGTCGAGCGGCGCCTGTTTACGAATACCGATCCCTGGCGAGTGCTCCGCATTATGGGCGAATTCGTCGACGGATTCGATGAACTCGCCGACGTGGGTAGGGCTGTTTCCATTTTCGGGTCGGCGCGGGCTAAGCTCGATGACGAGATGTTCGCTCTTGCCCGGCTCACGGCCGAGTGCTTGGGGAAGGCCGGTTTCGCGATCATCACCGGTGCGGGTCCGGGCATCATGGAGGCCGCAAACCAAGGGGCAAAGGACGCCGGCGCTCTCTCCATCGGATTGAACATCGAACTGCCGGACGAACAGGGTGCCAACCCGTATCTCGATCGCGTCGTCAACTTCCGGTACTTCTTCGTTCGGAAGACGATGCTGATAAAGTATTCATCGGCCTTTGTTTTCTTCCCCGGTGGCTTTGGTACCCTCGACGAACTCTTCGAGTCGCTCACGCTGGTGCAGACAGGAAAGATCAAAGACACGCCAATCGTGCTGGTTGGGTCGAGCTATTGGGGTCCGTTGATCGAGTGGTTGCGAGACCACGTTGCCGAGGAGGGAAAGATTTCACTGCAAGACCTCGATCGATTCATAGTCCTGGATGATCCGGAAGCGGTAGCGCGATTGATCTCTGTGGCCACCGATGGTGTGCAAAGGGTAGATGTGTAAGTGAACACCAAGAGGAAGATGCTTAGCGGCCCATCCATCGATCCAAAGCCGATCGCTGGAGCGGAATCCGTGACGGATTTGGTGGACGGGGCGTTCTTTGCGTATAACGCGGGACGCCTTCGCGAAGCGTGTCAACTCTTCACTGACGAAATGCTGGCTGATGACTGCACGGTCGGAATGAGTCTCACCGGAGCACTCACGCCGGCAGGGTTGGGGATGTCCACGATCATACCACTTATAGAAGCGGGGTTCGTTGATTGGATCGTCTCAACAGGGGCCAATCTGTACCACGATATGCATTTCGCACTTGGATACTCGATGCATCGGGGTACCCCGTTCGTAGATGACATCGAGTTGAGAAAGAACGGTGTCGTGCGGATATACGACGTCTTTTTTGACTACAAGGTTCTCCTGCAGACTGACGAATACCTTCGCCAAATATCACAACGAGAAGAATTCCAACGATCGATGAGTTCAGCGGAATACCACTACATTCTTGGTGGGTTCCTGCGCGAGCGCGAAAAACAACTGGGGCTGACGCACAAATCACTTCTCAGTGTAGCGCACGAGTGTAGTGTGCCGATCTACACCTCTTCTCCCGGGGATTCTTCGATAGGAATGAACATCGCCGATCTCTCGCTCGAGGGGTATCTGTGTGCGTTCGATGTTTCCGCGGACGTCAACGAAACAGCAGCCATCGTGCTGGATGCGAAGCAAGGGACCGGGAAGAGTGGTGTACTAATCGTCGGTGGCGGAAGTCCCAAGAACTTTGTGCTCCAGACGGAGCCCCAAATCCAGGAAGTGCTCGGGATCGAGGAGAAGGGGCACGACTTCTTCATCCAGATGACCGATGCCCGAGTCGACTCGGGGGGGCTTTCTGGCGCTACGCCGGGCGAAGCCGTGAGTTGGGGCAAGATCGACCCGGATAGGTTGCCCGATGCTGTCGTGTGCTACATCGATACGACTATAGGCCTCCCACTGATGACCTCGTACGCGATGACCAAACGGAAGCCGCGCCCGCTCAAGCGCCTGTACGACCGTCGCGGAGAATTGATGAGCAAACTCAAAAAGGCGTTCGAGGCAGCTAAAGAATTCCGAGATTCCCGCCCCGACGGTGATGCGCTCATCGATGTGGAACGCTAGGCTAGGGCCCCTTCATCGAGGTCATCCCGGAAGGCATCATTGCGTCTGATGAGTTCGTGATACGCGCCAAGCTCGGCGCGTCGGCGATTTTCATCCCATCCCATTTCTTGCGCGGCGAGGTCGGCAACCTCTTCGACGCTTTCGATTCCGTGTTCCGGCGCCTCGTAGAATATGTGTGTCCGCCTGACCAATAGGTCACTCAGCGTAAGCGCCATCTCTCGGCGCATGGCGTAGATAAGTTGTGCCCACGTGGTAGGTAGGTTGTCTTGGACGGGCCTGGCCCATTGGGGATTGGACTGCCCCAGTCGAATGACTGCCGGCGTTTCACTGCCATGCATTCGGACGTAGTGCGTGGCGGTGTCGTGTGACAATCCTTCGCTCTCTGCCGCCGCAATGAGGATTTCGAGCGCACTAGTCTCGCCTCCCGGCAGGGCAAGCCGATCGGTTCTGGCTCGGGGGGGGATCGGTCGCCCGTCGATGTCATGCAATCGAGCGGCTACCCGATCGGCCATTTGGGCTGCCATCTTTCGATAAGTCGTGAGCTTGCCCCCCGCGATCGTCAGCAAACCTCGATCGTCAGCCCATATGCGGTGTTCTCGGGAGGCTGCATTGGGATCGTTGCCTGCCTTGAGCAAGGGCCGTACTCCGGCCCACGTAGCGACCACGTCTGCTGGAGTGAGGCGAGCCTCGGGGAAGAACGCGTTCGCCGTGCGGAGGAGGTACACGACATCTTCGGCGGTGACCCGGAGGTCGTCCGGAGGGCCATCGGATTCGGTCTCGGTCGTCCCGAGATAGGTAAAGTCACCCCACGGTACTGCGAAGAGCACGCGGCCGTCGATCGGCGAAATCATGGTGACAGCCTCGTGGTTGCCAATACGGCTTCGCGGCACCAGGACGTGGGCTCCCTTCGTGGTGTGCAGGGTTGTCGGTGGGTCGATGCCCGCCACCTCATCGGTCCACGGCCCTGTGGCATTCACCACGACGTGGGCACGAATCGGGATCTCTTCGCCAGAAACGAGGTCCACAACGTGGGCTCCCCTCACCATGCCGTCCGCCAATTCAAGTCGTTCAGCCTGCGCGTAGTTGGCAACCTTCGCCCCGTGCCGGTGGGCGTCACGGATATTGGCGAGGGTAAGCCGGGCGTCGTCGCACTGAGCGTCGTAGTACCGGGCGCCCCCCTTGAGGCCCCGCTCTCGGATCAATGGTTCGGCGCGCCGAATCCCGCGCTTGCCGAGCATCTGATGCCTGCGCACATTCCGGAAGGCTGCCATGAGGTCGTACAGCCAGAGACCGGCGGCCAGGGTCCACCGATTGACCCGGCAACCCTCGTGAATCGGAAAGATGAACGAGCGTGGCCAAACGAGGTGAGGGGCGATCTTAAGCAGCACGCGGCGTTCGTGGCTGGCCTCGAACACCAATCGCCAATGGTGGTGCTCGAGGTAGCGGAGGCCGCCATGAACGAGCCGTGAAGAGATCGAGCTCGTGCCGGAACCAAAATCGGCTTTGTCGATGAGGGCGGTGGAGATTCCACGCATGGCGGCGTCGCGCGCAATGCCTGCACCGGTGATCCCACCGCCGATAATGAGTAAGTCCACGGATTCGGCCGCCAACGACTTGAGGTTGGCTTGACGGGTCTCGAACGAAAGTGAGGGTTCCACGAACGTGTCGGCGTCAGGCAATCATGAGTTGGCCAGCACGTGGTTCATGTGGCATGCTGACCTGATCGGTCCCGGTATGCGAATCCTGGACGTGGCGTGCGGGACAGGCCGCCACGCCATCGCCGCAGCGGCCCGAGGGGCCGAAGTACTCGCCGTGGATTCCGACGGCGCACGGCTCAAGGCTGCGGAGAAAGCAGCCAAGAAGGCCCAGGTCCGGATCGATTGGCGAATCGCTGATCTTCAGCAGGATCTCCCTGATGGTCCGTTCGATATGGTCATGGTTTTCAACTACCTCGATCGAAGCCGAATGTCGAAGTTCCTCGATATGGTACGGCCAGGAGGGTATTTCTTGGCCGAAACGTTTCTCGAGCAACAACGGGAACTAGGTTGGGGGCCAACTGACGACGAACACCTACTCCGGCCAGGGGAACTCTGGTCGCTCGTCGAACCATTCGAGATCGTGCTCGCCCGCGATGTGCTCGAAGTGCTTGATGGTCGCCCTATGGCAGTCGCCAGCGTGCTTGCCCGGCGCCCGCAGGAATGATGGGCGGGCTATTCCGATCCTACAAGTAGCACGGTAGCAGGCACGGAAAGCAAAGGATAGCTTTCGCGGCATGTCTGACATTCGTGACAGACGCCGGGTGGCCGTGGTTGGGGGATGTCGTACGCCCTTCTGCAAATCCGGCACCGTCCTTAAAGACGTCTCAGCCGTAGATCTGGCGAAACATGCTGTCGTCGAGCTGGTGCACCGTACCAACCTCGACGGCAAGGATGTCGATGAGATGTACTTCGGTCAGGTCGTGCCGAGTGCGCTAACGCCGAACTTGGCCCGTGAAGTCAGTCTGCTCCCGCAATTCCCGACCTCTATTCCTGCCGCGTCGCTCAACCGCGCCTGCGCCTCGGCGAACGCAGCCATTGCAACGGGTCACGATCAGATTGTCTTGGGTCACGCTAATGTGGTTATTGCGGGGGGGGCGGAGAGTCTCTCGGATATCCCGATTCTCCACTCGAGGCGGTTCTCCGAGACCTTGGTCGGGTTGTCAAAGGCAAGGAGCTATAGCGCACGCCTCAAGCTGCTGGCATCGGTGCGTCCGAAGGACCTGAAGCCGGTGGCCCCAGCCTTGGCCGAACCGTCGACGGGTGAGACGATGGGGCAGTCGGCCGAGAAAATGGCGAAGATGAATGGCATCTCTCGGGAAGAGCAGGATAAGTTCGCTCTACGTAGCCATCGCCTGGCGCAGGCGGGCACTGAGGATGGGCGCCTCACATCGGAAATTGCCCCGATCTTCCTACCGGAGACGGGGAAGCCCGTCACCCGCGACAATGGAGTCCGCAGTGACACGAGTCTCGAGCAGATGTCTACCCTCAAGCCGGTTTTTGATCGGAAGTATGGGAGTGTCACCGCCGCAAACTCGTCGCCGCTCACTGATGGGGCCGGTGCTGTTCTCCTCATGGGTGAGGATACCGCCAAGACTCTCGGGTACGAGCCTCTAGTCTTTATACGCTCGTATGCGGTGGCCGCCCTGGACCCTGGGGATCAGCTGTTGATGGGACCAGCATACGCTGTTCCCGCAGCACTCGACCGCGCTGGCCTACGACTGTCGGACATTGACATCGTCGAGATGCACGAGGCCTTTGCGGCACAAGTCCTGTCGAATATCAGAGCGTTCGAATCCAAGGACTGGGCGGATCGGCTGGGTCGATCGGAACCGATCGGCGAGGTGGATTGGAACACTCTGAACGTCATGGGTGGGTCAATCGCGATAGGCCATCCATTTGGGGCCACCGGAGTACGGATTACGCTCACGCTCGCCAACGAAATGGTGCGACGGGATGTGCAACTTGGGCTCATCTCGGTTTGTGCCCAAGGCGGTATGGGATTCGCCATGGTGCTCGAACGAGCATGATACAGTGAGTGCGTTCACCGTCACTGTCGACGAGGGCATTGCCCGCGCCGAGTTCAACCTTCAAGGTGAACCGGTCAACAAGATCACGCATGATGTCGGTGAGGAACTCGACAAGCTCCTGACGGATTTCGAAGTCAATGACGACATTCAGGCGGTTATCCTCATATCCGGCAAGGACGGCTCGTTCATCGCTGGCGCCGATATCGACGAGTTCGTCGCTCTCAGATCGCGTGATGCAGCGTACCAACTCGTGCGTCGTGGCCAACGCCTCATCAATCGATTTGAGGATCTTGGTAAACCAATCGTGGCGGCGATTCACGGAACGTGTCTCGGCGGCGGTCTCGAAGCAGCATTGGCGTGTACGTACCGCATTGCGACCGACACACCATCAACCAAGATCGGCCTTCCTGAGGTCCAACTCGGCATCATTCCAGCGGCGGGTGGGTGTCAGCGTCTTCCTCGCCTGATCGGTGTGCGCTCCGCATTGGACGTCATCCTCGTCGGCAAACAATTGCCGGCGTCAAGAGCGTATCGAGCCGGGATCGTCGACGAACTGGTTCACCCATCGATCCTAGATCGCATTGCCAGTGAGGCTGCACGACGCCTGGTCGCCGGATGGAAGCCCAAGCGACGCCGGTTCGGGCTAGCTGATTTGGCACTCGATAGGAACTCCATTGGTCGTGGTGTGGTCTACAAATCGGCTCGCAAGCAAGTGATGAAGAAAACCGGAGGGCACTACCCAGCGCCGCTCGCCGCGTTGAAAGCTGTCGAGCATGGCATCCGGTTCGGAATGCAGGCTGGGCTCGACATGGAGGCGGCGACCTTTGCCGAACTCGCGATCGGACCCGTCTCTAGGCAACTCGTGCAGATCTTTTTTGCCGCGACGGCGCTCAAGCGAGATCCAGGTGTCGCCGGGGCCACGCCAAAGGCCCGGGAAGTTCACAATCTTGGTGTGGTAGGAGGGGGATTCATGGGTGCGGGGATCGGAGGCGTTGCGGTCTTGCAGGCCCAGGTGGATGTTCGCTTTCGCGACACAACCCTAGAGCAGGTGGGCAAAGGCTTGATTGCAGCGCGGAAGGTCCTCGATCGGCGTCTCGAACGACGTCGGATGACGAAGTTCGAACACCGTCGCCTTACGCGGTTGATATCCGGCGGAACCGAGTGGGCAGGGTTCGAGCGGGTCGATCTTGCTATCGAAGCAGTGTTCGAGGACCTGGAAGTAAAGCACGAAGTGATGCGCCAGATCGAGAACGTGGTTCGCGAAGACTGTGTGATTGCTTCTAATACGAGCACCATCCCAATTCACCGGATCGCCGAGGTTGTCAAGCGCCCTGAACGAGTCGTGGGAATGCACTTTTTTTCCCCCGTCGAGAAGATGCCACTGCTAGAAGTCATCGTGACCAATGAGACGGCGCCATGGGTGACAGTGACCGTGGTGGAGTTTGGGCGCCGGATGGGCAAGACGGTCATCGTAGTCGAGGATCACCCGGGGTTCTGGGTAAATCGAATTCTCGCCCCCTACATGAACGAGGCTGGCCGCCTGCTCGAAGAAGGTGAGAGCGTGGATACGATCGATCGGTGCATGACGCGATTCGGTTTTCCTGTTGGACCAGTGACGCTGTTGGACGAAGTGGGGATCGATGTGGCACACAAAGCGTCCAAGGTGATGTTCGAGGCGTTTGGCGATCGGCTACGCCCACTTCCGGGCCTCGAGCAGATGACGGCAGAAGGGCGCTTTGGCCGGAAGGCAGGGCGCGGGTTCTACCGGTATGAGGGTGGTGTGAAGCAGAGTGTGGACGAAACGGCGTATGAGATAATTGGCGCCGTTCCCGATTCCAAAGTGCCACGCGAGGACGTCACCGATCGACTGCTCTTTGCGATGCTCAACGAAGCGGCTCGCGCTTTGGATGAGGGCGTTGTCCGAAACGCCCGCGACGGGGATATTGGCGCAGTGTTCGGGATAGGATTCCCAGCCTTCCGCGGGGGGCCACTTCGATATCTCGACAGTTATGGTGTTGGGCAGACGGTGACCATTCTGGAAGAACTTGCGGGCAAGTACGGTGAGCGTTTCACGCCTGCGCCCCTGCTCGAGCGTATGGCCGAAGACGGCTCACGATTCCATCCCAACGACTAGGTCCAGCCTGCATGCTTCATGGCGCGTTTCTGTGGTTGAGTGAACAACCGCTGGTTTTCAACTTTCTGAAAGGGAACCGTCTTGGGCGCAGCATTTCTCGTCGGTTCGTAGCAGGTGAAACCGTTGAGTCTGCGGTTGCCGCCGCTCGAAGGTGCGAAGCACGGGGCATCAAGACTACGCTCGATCTGCTCGGTGAAAGTGTGTCGACCGAGGGTGAGACGCATGTGGCCCGTGACGAAGTATTGCGCACAATCGACGTGATGGCGGACGAGGGTGTAGAGACGAATGTGTCGATCAAGCTCACGCAACTTGGATTGGACATCGGTCGATCGGTTTGCTGGAACAATCTTCGGCAAATCCTAGATCGCGTACGGGAACGGAACGGATTCATTCGTATCGACATGGAGAATTCCGATTGTACGGAGCGCACGCTCGATCTGTTTCGTCGCGATGTCCTTCCATTCTACAAGGACCATTGTGGGGTCGTCATTCAAAGTTATCTGAAGCGATCGGGCAGGGATGTTGGCGACCTTATCGGTATGGGTGCGCGGATACGGCTGTGTAAGGGCGCGTATGCTGAACCCGACAACGTTGCACTTCAGGCGAAGCAGGATGTCGATGCCAACTATCTGGAGTTGATGCGTTCGCTTGTCAAAGAGGGGAACTATCCCGCAATCGCTACCCACGACTCCGCCATGATCGATCAGACAATCGCGTTCGTCAAAGAGCACAACATAGGAGCCGACCGTTTCGAGTTCCAGATGCTCTACGGGGTGAGAAGAGATCTCCAGGATTCATTGCGAGCGCGCGGCTTCAACATGCGGGTGTATATCCCATTCGGCACCGCTTGGTATCCCTATTTGATGCGGCGGATGGCTGAGCGTCCCGCCAACCTCGGGTTCATGGTGGGTAGCATGACAAAGGAGTTGTTCAGCAGGAATGATCGACCGACCTGACCCTGCCGTCGACGCAACCTTCGGCGGATACCTGGCCAAACACTCTCGCCCACCGGCGTTCGAAGGCGTCGACGGATCGGCGTACTCGGCTTCGGTTTACGTTTCGGACTTCCCGGATGAAGCCGGTGAGTTTGGTGCCGCCGTTTTGTTCGTCCGTTGGTCGGCCGGTGGAGACCGACCTACGGGGCACGTCGAGACCGCGGTGATTTCGCGTGGGGCAACACGAGAGGAAGCGAGTTCTGAAATCGAAAAACTTAGTCTGTTCGAGGTAAAAGAATTACTCGACGCAGCGATCCGCGTGAGCACGGAGCGTCCGGACTGGTAGTGCATCGTTCGGGGGTCGTGTTGTCCAAGATTGGAGGGATCCACCGAGTCGCGATCGATGGGGAGCAGGTCGAGGCACGCCTCCGCGGCAAACTCAAGCATGGACCCAGTAGGATTCTCGTTGGTGATACCGTCACGATGGCAATCCATGACGATGGCTCGATCACCATCGAGCGGATCGAACCTCGTTCTAGTGTGCTCAAACGGCGGTCGCCCGGGAAGAAAAGTGGCGTCACATCTGTCGCCGCGAACCTCGACCAGGTAATCGTGGTGGGTGCCGCCAAAGATCCACGGTGGGACGCGAGGTTGATGGATAGATTCGTCGTGGTGGCGGAAGCCAATGATCTGCCGACGATAGTCGTAGTGAACAAGGCGGATCTCGTCGATGATGCATCGGCGTTGGCCGCCCCCTATGAGGCGGCTGGTTACGAGACGGTTATCACCAGCGTGACGGATGCTCAAGGAATCGATGAATTGGCAATGCACCTGCGAGCGCAAGTGTCTCTGTTCACAGGGCCGACCGGAGTGGGAAAATCGAGTTTGCTCAACCTGCTTCAACCCGGCTTGCGCTTGCGGACAGCACCAGTGAGCGAGAAATCTCGAGCGGGTCGGCACACGACGGTAGCGGCCGAGATGCATCCACTGTCTGACGGTGGATTCGTGGTGGACACGCCCGGGTTACGGGATATCGGGCTCTGGGGAATCGAGCCATCCGAGGTGGCCAACGCATTTCCTGAACTCCGTCAACGTCTCGGCGACTGCCGTTTCGGCGACTGCCGCCACCTAACGGAACCGGGGTGCGCAGTCCAGGCAGCGGCGAATGCGGGTGAACTGAATGCTTCCCGCCTCGAGTCGTATCGAGCATTGCTTCGCGAGGCGATTGAAGCCGCCCCACCGTGGGCGGGAAAGGGACCTGAATGACGATTCCTTTGGTGGCACCGTTCCGTGCGGAGCGCTATGCTGATCTTGCGAAGTTGAGCGATCTCATCGCTCCTCCCTACGACGTCATTTCAGACGAAGATCGGGCCGTCCTTTCCGAGCAGGATGCCCACAACATCGTACACCTGATTCTTCCTGAGGCTGGGGAGGCCGACCGGTATACCCACGCGAAGGCCTTGCTCGATTCTTGGCGAGCGGATGGAACGCTCGTCGTGGATGGGGATCCGGCGGTGTACGTCGTGCAACAGTCGTTCGCGATATCCACCGGAGAACGGCTGACCCGTACCGGCGTCATCGCGGCCGTAGCGGCCGAGCCCTTTGCCAACGGACGCGTGAAGCCACACGAAAAAACGCATGACGGTCCCAAGGAAGACCGGCTTGCCTTGATGCGGGCCACCGACGCGATGTTCGAATCGTTGTTCATGTTTGCCCGTGACGAATCCGGCAACCTCTTAGCTCTGCTTGCGGCGTCAACGGGCCAACCGCCGACGGCCACTGCCAAGCTCAACGGGGTGGATATTGTTTTTTGGAGGGTCACTGGGGGAGAGGCAGCCGCTATCTCGCAGGCCGCAGGAGAGGCGCCGTTGTACATCGCTGATGGGCACCATCGCTTCGAGACTGCGGTCGCCTATAGGGAAGAGGCCCCTGGGGTGGAGAGAATTCCCGTGCTGGTCGTGCCGGTTCGGGATTCGGGCTTAGTGGTTCTTCCGACCCATCGCCTCATCAGCGGATCGATCGATCGGAAGACCGCAGTTGAACGGCTGCGCGAACGATTCCAGATCCGTGATCTCGAGGCGGGGGCGAACTATGTAGAGGAGCTGGCAGCGCTCGAGAGCCGTGGTACGGCCTGCGTAGTTGTGCTTTCCGAGGGGCTCGCGCTGGCGTTGTTGCTGAAAGGAGGCACGAGCTTAGGGGATGTTCCTTTCGCCAATGAACCGACTGTTGCCAACCTGAACATTGCCAGGATCGATGCGCTTGTCGTGGATGTTTTGAAGGACCTCGCAGGAGATGATGCGGTGCTCACGTACAGCGCCAATGCGCACGAGGTGATCGATTCCGTACAGGCGGGGAAGGCACAGGCGGGCGTCCTCGTGAACGCGACCAGTGTGGAGGATGTGCTGGCCGTAGCGGATGCCGGTGCAGTCATGCCTCCGAAATCGACGTATTTCATGCCGAAGGTGCCGAGTGGCCTGGTGCTCATGCCGCTTGGAGGGGAGGGATGACATGAGTCCTCGTGCCCGCAACCGGATTTTGGACAATCTCGATACGGTGTATCGGGAGGCGTACGGAAGGGCGAAGGACACTGGCGACGATGGGCGGATGCTCGATCTGGACGCGTCATATCAACGCGAACAGTTGATTCTGGAGGTCCTGCTCGACATCCGGGACGCGTTGGTGAATATGGGTGAGGAATCCACATCGAAGTCCAATCTGGAAAAACTCGCGGCTCTCCGTCGCCTGACCCGGTTCAAGTAGCAGGCCCCCGTCCGGTCGCGGTATCTTGTTGACCATGACGACACCAGCGAAATCCGAGAAAACCCGCTCGCGCAAGCGGACTCCGGCATCGAAGCTCCAGAAATCCGACCTCCTTGACATCTATCGGGTGATGTTGATGTCACGGCGAATAGACGATAAGGAAATCCAGCTTAAGCGGCAGAACAAGATCTTCTTTCAGATTTCTGGTGCCGGACACGAGGCTGTCCTAACCGCCGCAGGTAAGTTGCTCAAGCCGAACTACGATTGGTTCTATCCCTACTACCGAGATCGGGCGCTGTGCCTTGCTCTGGGAATGACGCCCACGGAAATGTTGCTGTCGTCCGTAGCTGCAGCCGACGACCCCAATTCCGGCGGGCGGCAGATGCCGTCGCACTGGGGACACAAAGACCTGAATATCGTGTCGTCATCAAGTCCCACGGGAACGCAGTTTCTCCAGTCGGTCGGGTGTGCCGAGGCGTGGTTGCGGTACGATCTGATCAAGGAAATTGCCGATCGCGACGAGCGGATGCACGGTGACGAAGTCGTGTATTGTTCGGCGGGAGACGGGACCACAAGTGAAGGTGAGTTCTGGGAGGCATTGAACACCGCATCGAATCTCAAACTACCGGTGCTCTTCCTGATCGAAGACAACGGGTACGCGATCTCGACCCCGGTCGACGTCCAGACTGCTGGCGGCTCCATCTCCAAGTTGGTTGGAGGGTTCCCGGATCTGCACATTAGCGAAGTTGATGGATGTGATCCAATTGCCTCGTACGACGTTCTTGCCGACGCCATTCAGCATTGCCGGAGTCGCAAGGGTCCGGCGCTGGTGCATGCCCACGTCACTCGGCCCTATTCTCACTCATTGTCCGACGACGAGAACGCCTACAAGCCGCCGAAGGAACGAGAAGCTGAAGAAGCCCGGGACCCAGTTCTGACATTCCAAGCCAGGTTGATCGCGGATGGTGTCGCAACTCCCGAAGAGATCGAAGCCATCAAGCAATCGGTGGATGAAGACGTGGAATTGGCAGCGGAAGTAGCTACCGCCTCACCCCAACCAGCCGCCGACTCTATCCTCATGCACGTGTATTCACAGGATATCGATCCGACGGCCGAACAATTCGATACCGAAGACGATCCGCAGTTCGTGGGCGATCCTACGACAATGGTCGATCTTCTCAATAAATGCATGGCGGACGAAATGCAGCGAGATCCGCGCATCGTGCTTTTCGGTCAAGATGTGGCGGACGTGTCTCGTGAGCAGTTCCTCGATGAAGTGAAGGGCAAAGGAGGCGTGTTCAAGGTGACATGGGGGCTGCAGAAGAAATTCGGCGGTGACCGCGTGTACAACTCCCCGCTGGCAGAGGCTAACATCGTCGGCCGCGCGATAGGGTTGGCCACGCGAGGTCTCAAACCGATCGTCGAGATTCAGTTCTTCGACTACATCTGGCCGGCGTATCACCAATTGCGAAACGAGATGGCGTTGCTCCGGTGGCGGTCAAACGGCGTGTTCTCCGCACCGGCGGTGGTGCGGGTTACCTACGGTGGGTATCTCAAGGGCGGAGCCCCATACCATTCACAAACTGGTGCCGCGATCTACACGGCGGTACCGGGGCTCAGGGTCATATGTCCCTCTACGGCTCTCGATGCGAACGGTCTTCTACGAACCGCTATCCGGTGCGACGACCCGGTGCTGTTCTTGGAGCACAAACATCTGTATCGCCAGACGTACAACAAGGCCCCGTATCCGGGCCCGAACTTCATGATTCCGTTCGGCAAGGCAAAGGTTGTGCGCGAAGGTGCTGACGTTACCGTGGTGACGTACGGTGCCGTAGTACAACGGACGCTGGTGGCCGCCAAGGCGCTGGAAGAAGAACGCGGAATTCAGACGGAAGTCATTGACCTCCGGTCATTGAACCCTGTCGATTGGGATACGATTGCCGCTTCGGTACAGAAGACCAACAAGGTCATTATTGCGTACGAAGATTCCCTTTCCTGGGGTTACGGGGCGGAGATCGCTGCTCGCGTCGCAGACGATTTGTTCGCGTGGCTCGACGCACCGGTCAGGCGCATCGCGGCCATGGACACATTCGTAGCGTATGCTCCGGAGCTGGAAGATGTGATTCTGCCGCAGGTAGGGGACGTGAAAGCGGCGATAGAGGAGATATACGCCTTCTAGCCCGGCCTCAACGCCTCTTTGATCTCGGCGGCTGCATCTATCGCTGCTTCCACGTCGATCTGCAACGCGCGCACTTGTTGAGTTGCGGAGGTGAGGTCGCTCAATACTGCGTCGACACCGGCGGATCTCAACCGTAACAGATCGAATCGCACGTTCTGTACAGCCAGTACGCACGATTCGAACTGCCCTTCGATCTTCTCTCGGCGTTTCACGAGTTCTACCAAAGCAGTCCGCTGCCGTTTGAGTAGGCCCAACCGACGGTCGCTTTCTGCATCGGCACCCTTGGCCGTCAACGCTTCGATGCGCGAATCGAGTGAGTCGATCGAAGAGTCGCTAACGTTTTCTTCCATCTGTCGAAGCATGGTTCCCAGTTCGAGTGCGCGTCCGGCCAGGGAGTCCACGGTCTTCACGATTTCCGGAAGCAATTCGCGTTCGGTGGGCGGGAGCTTCTCCACGACCTGAAAAATTGCCTGCCGATCCTTCTGGATCTGTCGAATCTGTTCGGCTCGTTTGCCGAACTCGCCGGTCGTGGCTTCGGGCATGGGTGCGATCGCGATCCCCCCGGCCGGCGACTTGGCGGGGCCTCCCGACACTGTCGGTAGCGCGTCGGGGGCGGCAGGTCGGTTCAAGACGTCCCGCATGCTGTACCCGGAGGTCCATAGGCGACCGTACTGCGATGCCAAACCGATCCCCCATCCAATTGCTGGAAATAAGAACCAGGGCGGGTCGAGTCCGGTCACGACGTTCATTAGCAAGAGCCCGCCGTTTACTGCAACATAGGAGGCAAAGTTCGAACGGAATTTCCTGACGATGGAAGGCTCTGATCCTTTGGCCTTAGCCTTGTCGGGAGCACGGGCCGACCTCCGCTGGAGTCCCTTGCGCTCACGCGGACGCCGGGAGCGTTCCGAGAGCCCTTTACCTGGACTAGGACGGCGCTCATGGGTAGAGCGTGGCGCATCCTTCGCATCGTCCGCGAACCATTCCCAGAACTCACGGTCTCGTTCGCGGGATGGACGTGACGGTCTCTTCGACAGCTGCGACCGTGGCCGGTAAGGCTTCGAGGTCTTGCTCTCGAGTGCACGCCGGAGGGCATCCGAGGTAGGCCAGCGGTTTTCAGGATCCTTGTCCAGACAGCGCATAACCGTGAAAGCCAGTTCCTCCGGGCAATCTTCTCGGAGTTTGGTCAGATCGGGGACCGGTTCCGACACCTGTTTGATGAGAATGCCCGCGACTGTCGGTGCGTTGAACGGGACATCTCCGCTGAGCATCTCGAATCCGACGACGCCGAGTGAGTAGATATCCGATCTTGTGTCGATCTCACTGTCGCCAGAAGCTTGCTCGGGAGACATGTACGCGGGCGTGCCGATCGCCACGCCGGTTCCCGTTAGTGAACTGCCACCATCTTCGACGAGTGCCTTGGCGATTCCGAAGTCGGTTACCATCACCCGGCGACGGGTCCCCTCCAACAATATGTTGTCGGGTTTGATGTCACGGTGAATAACGCCCATCGCGTGAGCCATGCCCATCGCGTCTGAAGTCTCCTTCATGATGCGGCGGGCTTCTTCGATAGGAAGTCGCTCGCGGCGGCGGAGTCGCGCAGCCAACGACTCGCCATCGACATACGCCATGACGAAGTAGACCAAACCACCCTCGTCACCGACGGAATGAATCGGAACGATATGTGGATGTTGAAGTCGCGCGGCTGTTTGAGCTTCACGGGTGAATCGGATGCGAATCTCTTCGCGGAATGCGAGGTCGGGTGGGAGCACCTTAATCGCCACCCGGCGCTTCAGCTTGAGGTCGCGGGCGCTATAGACGATTCCCATACCGCCCCGGCCGATCTCCCCTTCGATCTCGTATGAACCCGAGAGGATGTCGGCCAACCGGGAGGCTAGCGATTCTTGATTGGTTTGATCCATGTAGCGTATGCTCCCAACCTGGCATACATTAACGGACCACTGAGGGTCGGGCAACCGGCGTCATACTACTGAGTTAGGCATTTATGCGTTGGGTCACGGACGAGGTTGGACGCCGATGGGCCGCCGAGCGGGTCGGCCGCACGTCCGGGCTTATCCCCATCAAGAAAAAAAAAGGGAATTTCCCGGAACCACAGGATATTGTCCGGTTCACCTGTGAGTCCGACGCGGCCGAAAACCTCAGAGAAGTCGCGACTAGGGCCGGGTTGTTCGAGCAACTCACTGATTCCGAACTCCGCGCCCTTCTCAACATTGCCCCCAAAGCCCCGTAGCCCCGGTACCCAGGACGGTCAATCTGGCAGAAAGTGTCAGTGCCCCATCCAAAGCGGCAGGAACTCCCGTTCGCTCCGATGGTTTGAACCCCTAGACGCTGCCAGTTCCGGCCTGTAGCGTGGCATAGGCCCTGCCTTCTCAGGGTGGAGACCGGCTGCATCCGGCTGGTATCGTACAGAGGGGACCAACCATGAACACACCAAGCCACGGGATCCTGCGCCTTCCGGTGCTTCCATTGCGGGAAACCGTTCTCTTCCCAGGAGTTACGGCTCCGATTGGAGCCGGACGGCCGGGAACACTTCGGGCCATAGAGGCGTCGCTGAAGACCGAGGAAAAATTGATCTTCGCGGTCGGCCAACGGGAGAATGAAGAAAAGGCCGAACCTGGAATCCTCTACACCACTGGTGTTGTCGGCCACATTGGCCAGGTGCAGCGTGGGTTGGGAGGGATTCAGCTGTTGCTAAGCGGTGAGTACCGCGCGACCGTACTCCAATACAACGAAACCGATGGATACATCGAGGCTGTTGTTCAAGAGGCAACCGACCTTCCGCCGATCGACCCCGAAGACGCTGCGTTTGTAGCCTTGGACAAAGAAATGCGAGAGCGCGCGTCGGAGCTTGGTATCAAGACTGGTCTGCCGCAGGAAGTGGTGAAGCAAGTGCTGGAAGGCGTTGAAGATCCGGGGCGCTTCGCTGATCTAGTGGCAGGGCACTTGGAAATCCCGCCGGCCGAGCGGCAGGCGCTTCTTGAGACGCTCGCGATCGAAGAGCGTTTGCGTCGTGTGCTGATTCGGGTCCAGCGACAACTCGAGCTATTGGATGCGCAGGAAGACATCAAGTCGAAGGTTCAGGAAGAACTGGGCGAGCGTCAGCGCGAAGTGTTCTTGCGCGAGCAGATGCGTGCCATCCAGGAGGAACTGGGTGAGACTGACGACGTAGGCGAACTCGAAGAACTCAAGCAACAATTGGCGGAACTCGATCTTCCGCAGGAGGCACGCAAGGAAGTCGACAAGGAGTTGCGCCGCTTGGAACGTGCGGGACGCGAGTCGATGGAGGCGCAGGTCATCCGTACGTTCCTCGAAACGATCGTGGAACTTCCGTGGAACGATCGAAGCGAAGACAAACTCGACCTAAAGAACGCCACGGGCATTCTCGATGAGGATCACTACGGCCTGAAGGACGTCAAGGACCGTGTGCTGGAGTTTCTTGCCGTTCGCAAACTGCGCGATGAACGTCGGGTAGCGGAAGGCGAAGCAACGGAGAAACCTGTCGACGTAGAAACGGGCGAATGGAAGGTTGCCGGCAACTTGGACGATCGGGGTGCGAAGGGCTCCATCCTGTTATTCGTCGGCCCGCCGGGTGTCGGGAAAACGTCGATCGCGAAGTCGATCGCCCGTGCCATGGGTCGCAAGTACGTCCGTATTTCTTTGGGAGGTGCCCGTGACGAGGCCGACATTCGCGGCCATCGCCGAACGTATGTCGGAGCCATGCCCGGCAGGATCATCGAAGGGATGAAGCGCGCCGGGACGAAGAACCCCGTGTTCCTCTTGGACGAAGTCGATAAGCTTGGTGCGTCCTTTCAAGGTGATCCAGCGGCGGCGCTGTTGGAAGTTCTGGACCCGGCGCAAAACGATTCGTTCACCGATCACTACTTGGGCGTCCCGTTCGATCTGTCGGAGGTGTTGTTCATCGCCACGGCGAACTTGCAGGAGATGATTCCCGCGCCACTCCTCGATCGGATGGAGATGGTGGAATTCTCCGGATACACGGAGCACGAGAAGCTGGCGATAGCGAGGCAATACCTCCTTCCGCGGCAGCTCGACGAGGCCGGCCTGACCTCGGAGGAATTAGTCATCGAAGACGACGCCGTTAGCGAGCTGATCAGTAGATACACGCGCGAGGCAGGTGTGCGACAACTCGAACGCGAAATCAGCAAGGTGTTCCGGAAAGTGGCCCACCGGGTGGCCGCTGGAGATGTCGAAAAAGTGGTGCTGTCCGATGGAGATATCTCAGATCTCATAGGTAGGCCGAAAGTGCATCCCGAGCGTGCTGCCGAGCGCGACACTGTGGGGACAGCGACAGGGATGTTCTATACGCCGGCGGGCGGCGATATCATGTTCGTTGAAGTGTCGATAATGGATGGACGAGATGAGCTCGTCCTTACCGGGCACCTAGGCGACGTCATGAAAGAATCGGCCCGGGCCGCATTGACCTACGCCAAGACGCACGCTGAGGAATTGGGCATTCCGAGCGACCGGTTCAGCGGTAAGGAAATCCACGTGCACGTGCCGGCCGGTGCGGTCCCGAAAGATGGTCCCTCTGCTGGGGTCACGATGGCGACCGCGCTGGTGAGTGCGTTATCCGGCCACCCAGTTCGACATGACGTCGCAATGA
>Ga0114950_10000351_pt1 | contig 30580 bp, 31 predicted proteins | sample N075metaG_FD_83503 | JGI IMG/M metagenome (GOLD analysis project Ga0114950, IMG submission 83503) | Deep subsurface microbial communities from Kermadec Trench to uncover new lineages of life (NeLLi) - N075 metaG | ecosystem: Environmental > Aquatic > Marine > Ocean trench > Sediment | place...
ATAGCCGCAACCATGGCCAGGGCAATTCCCGTGTTGCCGCTGGTGGCTTCTATGAGGGTATCCCCGGGCTGAATGTCACCGCGACGTTCGGCGCCCAGGATCATATTCAGGGCGGCTCGATCTTTCACGGACCCGGCAGGATTATCCCCCTCAAGCTTGGCGAGGATGGTGTTGCTGGTCTCGCCGGGGAGGCGCTGTAGCCGTACCAGGGGGGTATTTCCGATACACGTTTCAATAGTGGGGTAATGCGACATAAGGTGTTACCACATGATCTGGGGCGAAAGTATATAGACTTTTCGCACGGCTGGCAGTTCCTCTTCAATTTCCTTGCCCGGCGGTTTTCGTTGCGCACCAGGAGAACCCCTGCACGCTACAAGAGCACCGCAAACGCCACCACGTATTCTACTTCGTCTGCCAGGCTGATCTCTACCCGAGTGGCGCCTCGTTCAGCCGCCACCGCCTGCGCACCCCCCGATAGCTGTACCAGTGGCGCCCCATTGGCATTGTGCTCGATCTGGATATCCTGCCAACTGACCCCGCGACCAATGCCTGTTCCCAGGGCTTTTGCCACCGCCTCCTTGGCCGCAAAGCGTTTTGCCAGCAAGCGGTTGGGTTGGCCGCTGGATTGGTACTCGGCCTGTTCGATTGGGGTAAGTATGCGGCTTACAAATTTGTCGCCCAGGCGCTCAACCACCGCGTCGATTCGATCAATTTTCAATATATCTGTGCCCAGGGCTATCACTGTCCCGCTCCCTTGATCTGCCCGGGGCTGGCGCCCTGTGGCTGATCGTAGCGCCGGCGCAAAAACAATTCCCGGCTCTTGAGAGGCTTGTCTCCCAAATGGCTGGCCAGCGCTTGCCGCAGCAATCGTTTGGCGGTTGATCTCACCGCCTGCCCGAACTCCCCACCTGCCATCGCCAGTAATTCATTGCCCGGGAAGGCAGGTACATCGGCATGCTCATTGCCATCGACGCAAACCAGGCCGCACTCTGTATCGAAGCGATACCAATGCTCAGCCACCACGGCTTGTCCGCTGACGCCGTCCAGCGCCAGCTCGAACCCGAAGCCAAGTTCGCGCAACAGATTAAACTCAAAACGTCGCAGCGCTTCGTCGACCTGCCCATCCCCAGCAAGAGATTTTACCGTCTCGCTATACACTGAAAAAAGAATAGGGTGTGGATCGTGCCTGTGCATCAACCTGACCAATAACTCGTTGAGATAAAATCCGCTATACAGGCGGGTTCCTACCGGTGCTTTGGCCGGGCCGGCGATTTCTACGCCGGTCAGGGTTTTCATCTCCCCCCTACCCGAGAATGACAACAGCAGGGGAACAAACGGCTGTAACAGCGCCACAGTGGAGCCCCCACGCACCCTGCGCCGCGAGCCCTTCGCCACCAGCGCCAGCCGCCCATACTCGGGCGTCAACACATCCAGTATTTGGCTAGTATCCCGATAGGGGCGAGCGTGCAGTACAAAGGCGGGTTGCAACTTAACGCGCACTGGATGACCCCCGAAATTCAATCAACGGTCATCATAACCCAGACTGCGAAGTGCACGCTCGTCATCCGACCAGCCCGATTTGACCTTTATCCACAGGCGTAACATCACCTTGCAATCAAACAGCAGTTCCATGTCTTTGCGGGCGTCGGTACCAATGGATCGAAGTCGAGCGCCACCATCGCCTATCAGGATCTTCTTCTGGCCCTTGCGCTCTACAAATATAAGCGCCGAGATATGCAGGATCTCTCCCTCCATGCCAAACTCTTCAATTTCCACGGTAATCGAATAGGGTAATTCGTCACCCAATTGGCGCATAATTTTTTCTCGAACAATTTCCGCCGCGAGAAATCGCTGACTTCTGTCGGTGATCTGGTCTTCAGGGAAAAAGTGGCGGGATTTGGGCAAATATTTGATGACCTCGCCTTCCAGTTCGGCGAGATTGTGTTTACCCAGCGCAGAAATGGGCATTATCGCCGCAAATTCGCCTTTCTTGGCCAGTTCCTGTAAATGGGGCAACAGAGACTTTTTATCTTCCAACAGGTCTACTTTGTTTATTGCGAGAATGACAGGCACCCCGGCGGCGCAGACCTGCTGTAGAACCATGTCGTCTTCTTCGGTGAACGCGGTGCGATCCACCACGAAAATAATGACATCAACGTCCTTAATCGCCGAACTGGCTGCGCGGTTCATAAACCGGTTTATGGCTTTACTCTCTACCTTGTGCAACCCGGGCGTGTCCACGAAGATGATTTGGTTCTGCGCTTCTGTCTTGATACCCAGCACCTGGTGGCGCGTCGTCTGGGGCTTGCGGGAGGTAATACTGATCTTTTGCCCCAAAATGTGGTTCAACAGGGTCGATTTTCCGACGTTGGGCCGACCGACGATTGCCACATAACCACAGCGACCTCCACTACCGTCCATGCTTGCTAATCCTCAATAGAGCGGATCTGGCGGCGGCCTGCTCCGCTTTGCGACGACTTCCCCCCACACCTTCTACCGTCAACGCCGGCTTCTCCAGTATGCAATTAACATGGAATTGTGGATTGTGATCATGGCCATCGGTTTGCTGTAATGCGTACACAGGGAGCGGATTATGCCGCGCCTGCAGATACTCCTGCAACTGAGTCTTGGCATCTTTTGGGATGGAGTCTTTACCCAATTCGTCGAAGCGGGACTGGAACAGGGCCAGTATGATCTCTCGACAGCGCTCCACACTGCTGTCCAGCAGTATTGCCCCGGTGACGGCTTCAAAGGCATCGGCGAGAATGGAACTGCGCCGGTAGTCGCCCCCTTTGCGCTCACCCGGCCCCAATACGAGGTACTCTCCCAGGCGCAACTCTCTGGCTACTTCGGCGAGGGTGTCCCCTTTGACAAGGGCGGCGCGCATTCGGCTCATGTCGCCTTCATCGGCGTGGGGAAACTTGCGGTATAGCGCTTCGGCAACGATATGGTTCACGATAGAGTCACCCAGAAATTCCAGCCGCTCGTTGCTTTTGCCGCCCGCGCTGCGGTGGGTTAATGCCAGGACGAGCAATCCCGAATCGGAAAATGTGTATCCCAGCGCACGCTGGAGGCTTGCCGTATCGTTCATTCCACTATCAGGGCGTGGGCTGGCCCGCGATCAGTACAATGTCGGTGAAATCCATGATGGCGTCGATGCGCCCCATCACCGGCACCCGTATCTCGTACCCGGAATCGATATAGGTTTTGCCATCTTTGCGGTACACCTCTACCTCGCGGGGGGTGAGGGCGTATATCTGGTTGGTGTTAAATACATTGGCAATTTTCCGGCGAATATCGTGAATCGACATCTCCTTGGCATCTGGGCTGGTGGCAATTTTGGTGATTACCTGCTTCACCGTCAGATACTCCAGGTACTTCGGTAACATCCTGATACCGCACATGACGAAAAAACCCACCATAGCGGCTATGACCAACATCCCGATCACCGACATACCAGACTGGCGATTGCGTATATTCATATTGTTTTCCCCAAACAGTACGTCTATGTTGTTTATTTTATAGACCCTACGCGGCTGAACTTAGGCAAACTGAAAAACGAATCCCAGTGCATCCAGATGGCGAAGGCTTTGCCTACTATATCTCTTTCTGGTACCTGACCCCAAACCCTACTATCGCTACTATTATCACGATTATCCCCCATCATAAAATAGTGGCCGGGATCGACGACAATCGAAAAATCTTTGGCGCGGCGCAAATCGTTGGTTTGCCTCAGGTGGCTGGACTGACCCAATGCTTCCAGACCCAGTTGATACCGGGCCCGCCCGTCGGGAAAGCTAGCCAGGTACTCCACGTCGACTTCTTCTCCATTCACGGATAACTGCTTGTTGTGATAGGAGATATGATCGCCCGGCAGCCCCACCACGCGCTTGATGTAATAAGTATCATTTAAATGCGGTGGAAAGAAAACCATGACATCACCACGGCGCGGCTCATTGAAATCCAGTACTTTGGTGCGAATAACCGGCAGGCGGATACCGTAGGTGAATTTGTTTACCAGAATATAGTCGCCCACATGTAAAGTGGGAACCATGGAAGAAGAGGGAATCTGGAACGGTTCCACCAGGAACGAGCGCAGTACAAAAACGACCAGTAAAACCGGAAAAAATGACTTGGCGTACTCGACATAAACTGGCTCGGCGGAAGCTCTTAACGCGTCCACCTGATATTTGCGCCCCTGGGCACTGTCCGATTTTTCCCACTGGGGGGACTGGTTGCGCAATTTAACCAGCGCGCGGCGTCGACCGGGAGCGAGAAACGCGGCATCGCAGGCCCAGATCAGGCCACTGCCAAAGACCAGAATCACCAGAATGAGTGGAAAATCAATTGTCATCAGAAGCCCCTAAATTGGCCATGTTTATTCGGCACGGCTAACCGTCCACCTTTAGTACAGCTAGAAAAGCCGATTGCGGTATTTCCACCCGCCCTATCTGTTTCATGCGTTTTTTACCGGCCTTTTGCTTCTCCAGCAATTTGCGCTTGCGTGAGACATCGCCGCCGTAACATTTGGCGGTGACATTTTTTCGCAGCGCTTTCACGGTCTGCCTGGCCACGACTTTACCACCAACAGCGGCCTGTATCGCCACGTCAAACATTTGCCTGGGAATCAACTCTTTCATCTTCTCGGTAAGCGCTCGACCGCGAGACTGTATCTGATCTTTATGAAGAATAATGGCCAGGGCATCCACCCGTTCGCCGTTAATCAATACATCCAGCCGGGAAAGGTTGGCTGCCTCGAAACGCTCAAAACCGTAATCCAGCGAGGCATAACCCCGACTCACGGACTTCAGGCGGTCAAAGAAATCCAGCACGACCTCGGCCATGGGTATATCGTAGGTGAGGGCTACCTGCGAGCCGAGAAACTGCATGTCTATTTGCACCCCGCGTTTACTGACACACAGGGTGATGACATTCCCAAGATACTCTTGGGGTACCAGAATATGAGCTCTGGCAATGGGCTCGCGCATCTCCTCAATTTCACCGAGGTCGGGCAGGGACGAGGGATTATCAACGCTGACAACGTCGCCATTCCTCTTCACCACTTCATAGATGACCGTCGGCGCGGTGGTAATGAGATCCAGGTCGTATTCGCGCTCCAACCTCTCCTGGATGATTTCCATGTGTAACATGCCCAGAAAACCACAGCGAAAGCCGAAACCCAGGGCATCTGAACTCTCGGGCTCGTAAAACAGGGAGGCATCATTGAGCGTCAACTTCGCCAGCGCCTCGCGAAAATCCTCATAGTCATCTGAAGATATGGTGAAAATTCCAGCATACACCTGAGGCTTGACCATCTTGAAGCCCGGGAGTGCTGACACTTCGAGCTCATTTGAATGAATAAGCGTGTCCCCCACCGGGGCGCCATGTATGTCTTTGATACCGGCGACGACAAAGCCTACTTCGCCAGCTTGTAACTTATCCGTCTCCTTGCGCTTGGGGGTAAAAATACCCACGCTATCGACCTGATGAGCTTTGCCGATAGACTTGGCGACAATTTTATCGCGCTTGCGCAAGACCCCGTGTTTCACCCGCACCAGGGACACCACGCCCAGATAATTATCAAACCAGGAGTCGATAATCAGAGCCTGTAGCGGTTTTTCCAAGTCACCTTCTGGCGGGGGAATTTCCGCCACCAGATACTCGAGTGCGTCCTCAATACCCATACCGGACTTGGCACTCACCAGAGCGGCTCTGGAGGCGTCAATACCAATGATCTCCTCGATTTCCTGCACAACCTTGTCCGGGTCCGCCTGGGGCAAATCCATTTTATTAAGAATGGGCAGTACCTCCAGACCCTGCTCGATCGCCGTATAGCAATTGGCGACGGACTGGGCCTCCACGCCCTGACCCGCATCAACAACCAGCAAGGCGCCCTCGCAGGCGGCGAGCGAGCGCGACACCTCGTAGGAAAAATCTACGTGCCCGGGCGTATCGATAAAGTTTAGCAGATAGGTCTTGCCATCTTTCGCGTGATAGTCCAGCGTGACACTCTGGGCCTTGATGGTAATCCCACGCTCGCGCTCAATATCCATGGTATCGAGTACCTGGGCACTCATTTCCCGATCACTCAAGCCTCCACAGAATTGGATAAATCGATCAGCCAGGGTCGATTTACCGTGATCAATATGGGCAATAATAGAAAAATTTCGAATGTTACTCAGGTCGCTCACGCACTCAGGCTCGTATTGGGTAGGCGGGTACAGCCGCAAAAAGACGCGCGATTGTACCCTATAGACCCGCTACTGTAACGTGCATAATGTACAGGCCAGCCGTGGCCCCGTGGGAGTGTCCTAATCGCTCAATTTCAGGCCAATAAACATCGGAACACCCCTGCGTATCAACCGCACTGGCACCGAGGAACCCGCATTAAGATGATCCACCGCCTTATCAAAACTTGCCTTGGAGCCAATGACCGATGAACCAATCAGGGTGATCACATCGCCGGTCACAATACCCGCCTGTGCTGCGGGCGACCCCGATACGACCTTCCTCACTACCATACCTCCACTGATCCCCAGGCGCTCTTGCATGTCCTGCGACGCAGGCTCGGCAATTAACCCCAGCCTGCCGCCGTAGTTGCCCCCGGTCTGGGGATTGCTCAGGGCGTAACTATCCTCCGCATCCAAACCACCGACTTGCACATCGATCGTTTTATGCTGCCGGTTGCGTACCACCTCCACCTCTACTGTGCGACCCGGCTGCATCAGGCCGACGATATGGGGCAGGTCAGCGGAGTCCTCTACAGTCTTGCCATCAAATTTGACGATGACGTCGCCCGCTTTCAAACCGGACTGTTGCGCCGGCCCATCCGGTGCGAGCTGTGATATCAATGCGCCCTGTGGTCTATCCAGACCAAACGACTCCGCCAGATTTTTGTCGATGTTCTGGATGGTAACCCCCAGCCACCCCCGGGTTACCCGGCCCTCCTCTTTGAGCTGAGCCACCACGTAGCGCACAACGCTGGCAGGGATGGCAAAGGACAGCCCTATGGAGCCGCCGCTGCGGGTAAATATCTGGGAATTAACGCCCACTACCTCGCCGTCCAGATTAAACAGGGGACCACCGGAGTTACCGGGATTGATAGCGACGTCTGTCTGAATAAAGGGCACGTAATTTTCATTGCGTTCAGTGGGTAGACTGCGACCCTTGGCGCTGACAATACCGGCCGAAACTGAGTAATCAAGACCAAAGGGAGAGCCGATGGCGAGCACCCACTCCCCCACTTCCAGCTCGTCCGAGGCCGCCAACGTGAGGCTGGGAAGATCCTTTGCATCTATACGCAGCAGGGCCAGGTCCGAGCGTGGATCTGTGCCGACAATCTCCGCGGCAAATTCCCGGCGGTCACTCAGTCGCACCAGTACACTATCGGCACCCTCGACCACGTGGTTATTGGTCACAATATAGCCATCTTCAGAGATGAAAAAACCGGAGCCCACGGACACTTGCCGGCGCTGGGGTTGCGGTGGCCCGCGGTACTGAAAGAAACGCCGCAAAGGCTCGGGGATGTCCCTGGGATCGAATTGGGGCTGCCCTCCCCGGCTGACTTTATGCTCCACCAGGATTTTTACCACCGCCGGGGAACTGGATTTTACGATTTCCCTGAAATCGGGAAGTTGCGCGGCCGCGACTCGGGCAACTGATATAAGTGACACCGCGATCAACAGGCATGCGCCCGCTACGGTTGCAGTTATTCGGGTCATATTTATCTTTCCAAAATTCGATTTAATTGAATGGGGAATGCCCATGGACATCAGCCATCCGTCAACTCACGGTAATGACATCGGCGGCAGGCTTCACCAATTCCACCAGGCTCGCCTGCATGGATTTATCGCTACGGTGATGCCACGCATGCCATCGCACCAGCCCGACACCCAGGCCGAACCCACCCACCGCCCCGGAGATTGCCAAAATATCCGGGTTTCCCGGCATCATGCCGGCCGCCAGGGTCGCACCGGAAAGCATCGCCAGCAGAGGCACAATATAGACCACTACCGAGCCTCGTAGCAGCACTTTTTCGGGGATACTGATGCGGACATGATCATCCACTGCACAGTTGGACGCGGGAAGAGCGCCGGAAAATACCTGTATATAGTGGCGGCGGCCGCTGGCTATTCGGTTCAGCAAGCCATGGCCGCAACCCTGCTGAACGGCACAGGTACCACAGGTGCTCTGGCGAATAGTCTCCACCCACACGCTATCTGAATCCACCGCCACAACATGCCCGGTTTCCAACAACATTAGTTTTGTGTCCAGCTAATTGAGTCGGCAACCATTCTAGCAGTATTGAGGGGAACTTCGCCTATGACAGTAACCAGTGCCGAATTTCCCGCCAGGCGCAAGCCCCGGGTATAGGATGTCGTCCCACCCCGGTGCACGACGCCCTCTCCGGGCTTTATACCGCCGGGCAACACTTCCAAAAACACTGAAAATACCGCCAATCCGTCGGTATAGGATCTCCGTCTGGTATCTCGGTTGGGGGCATCCGTTAGTATAAATCCATCGGGTAACCAGCGAACCGCCCACTGCCCATTACTGATCTGATTTCCCGGCCCCGCTGCAGTTGAACCTGGATGAGTCGCCCGGTGCACGACTTCGACATCTACGCCCTGGTCCACGTCATCGCTGTAGGAAAGCTTGGCAAACTGGAAGCGCTCCAGCACCTTACCGCCACGATCAACCGTCCGTGTTTTAAGTAGTAATCCAGTTTGATTATCGAGTTCCATCACATAGCCGTAACGGTACATGTCCCTGGGGGTAATTTGGATGCGCACCGCCCGGCGACCTGCGATTCGCTCTCCCTCCGTCACACTGAAACGATAGTACTGTGCCAGGCCGCATGAATCGACACCGCTTGTCTCAGGCAGACCTGCCGCACCCAGGCGCAACAGCTTGTGACCGGGGTGGATACACTGCAGCGGATGATCGACCCGAACGACCTGCGCGCCCTGCCCGGTCAGCTGGGTAAGACTTTCCGACGCGGCGTCACCGGTCACCGAGTGAAATATCTGCATGACCTGCATATCGTCACCGCGCTGAAACGTTACAACACCCTGATAGCTCACCTCATGAGCGCTGCGGGACATTTTATCCAGCCACTGCAGGGCCTCGTGATTTGTATCAAGACAGGCCGACGCGGCAACCTCCCCGGTGTATAAGACACTGACGAGCGCGCAACACGCCACTGAGGAAATTTGCCGGAAAAGCCGTTTGCTCTTCAATAATGTCACCAGAATAACTCGCGGATTATTCCTGAATCTGCTGAATACGAGAAAATGGTATCAGGCCCTGGGGCGAATTAAGAGCCGCTTGCTCCACGTGCTCTTGCATATATCTGTGCATACGCTGACGCGCCAGTTCTCTATAGGCCGTTTTTGTCGTTGGCTGTAAAACGGGTATTGCCTGAGTGCCATAACTTGCCTGAATCGTGGTGGCACCGACGGTGTTAATCAAGCCCACCGGAGAAGTGCCCGCGATTAAACTTTGCTGGGCTCCCGATTGGCCTATCTGGGCGAGCTGCTGGGCGCCGATGACGACGGTGGCGGCAACCGAGGCCGCCACGGCAAAACTGGCCAACGGTTTTAGCAGGCGTTTTGCCCCCATCGCGACGCTCTCTGAGCGGGGAGTGTCGTGCTCCTCGAGCAGTGCCGAGCGCACGCGCTGGGAAACATCAAGAGACAGGTCGGCAATTGATCCACCCGTGTTTAACGAACGCACTGCACTGTAACGAGTCCAGGTCTGGCGAAACTCACTATTTTCCTCGATCTGGGATAAGACTCTCTCCAGTTCAAGTTCATTAGCTTCGCCATCCAACACCGCAGATAGTGACTCCCGTAGTCTTTCACTCATTGTTCCATTCCTCCGCGCCCTCGCGCGAGTGTTGAATCGACGCGATACCGCCGCGTCTAAAAATGGTCGTGGTCAAGGCTTCAAGCTCCCCCATCGAGTTGCTCCCTGACCTGTTTATCAATAGATTCCCTGGCCCTGAATATGCGCGAGCGCACCGTGCCGACGGGGCAATCCATTATTTCGGCTATATCTTCATAGCTCATACTGCCGAACTCGCGCAGGGTGACTGCGGTGCGTAAATCATCGGGTAAACCGCTGATCGCCCTGTCGATGACATCTTTCAGTTCCTCTCCAAACAAAGCACTTTCCGGCGTGTTAAGGTCTCGCAACGCCCCTCCACCGTCATAGTATTCGGCGTCCTCCACCTCTACGTCTGAACTGGGTGGTCTTCGCGACCTGGACACCAGATGGTTCTTGGCGGTATTGATCGCTATGCGATACAACCAGGTATAAAACGCGCTTTCGCCGCGAAACCGTGGCAGGGCCTTATAGGCCTTGATAAACGCCTCCTGGGCGACATCCTGTACTTCATCTGCATCGCGAACGTAACGCCCGATCAGACTGAATATCTTGTGCTGGTACTTCAACACCAGCATGTCAAACGCCCGGTTGTCACCTTTTTGTACCTTCGCGACCAGCTGCCGATCCGTCTCTGCGGCCGTCATGTCCTGCACCCCTCCCTAGTCCATGACACAACTGCCGTGGTTACGGTCATCCAACTGGTTGAATAGACAGCAGAAAAACGGTTAAGTTCGCCATCGTCCGCCGCGCCTGCCAACGCTGGCCAGTAGTGAGAGAACTGGAATGCCGGAAAGTTCCGCAACAACATATTTCCTTATTGAGGATAACCTCGTTTATACTCGCTGCCAGCGTGGCAGTTGGGACCTAAGCCCTTGAGCTACATAATATAATTCACGTTTAATGACGGCAAGTAGTATACCCATGTCACTGCAGTTCCAACATGATGTGCTAATAATTGGCAGCGGAGCAGCGGGGCTGAGTCTTGCCCTGCATCTGCCCGACCACTACCGGATCGCTCTTATCAGCAAAGCGGACCTCAAACAGGGCTCCACCTACTGGGCTCAGGGCGGGATGGCCGCTGTGCTGCATACCCGCGACACCATCGACTCCCATGTGGAGGATACCCTGTCCGCCGGTGGTGGTCTGTGTAATAGGGAGGCCGTTGAGTTCACGGTACGCAATAGTCGGCGCTGTGTTGATTGGTTGGTTGAACAGGGGGTCGACTTTGATCTGCGTGAAGATCAGCCCGACCCCGAATTTCATCTCACCATGGAAGGCGGGCACAGCCATCGCCGGATTATTCATGCGGCGGATGCCACCGGCCGGGCCATATCGGAGGTACTGATAAAGAAAGCATTGGCGGCAAAAAATATCGACATATTTACCCACCGGGTTGCGGTTGACCTGATCACCGCGGAGGGACACTGCCAGGGCGCCTATATACTGAACAGGGAAGCAGATCACGTGGATCTGTTCCAGGCCAGGGCCGTCGTGCTTGCCACCGGCGGCGCCAGTAAAGTTTACCTCTATACCAGTAACCCGGATGGCGCCAGCGGCGACGGCATAGCCATGGCCTGGCGCGCGGGTTGCAGGGTCGCCAACCTGGAGTTCAACCAGTTTCACCCCACCTGCCTGTACCACCCCAAAGCCAAGTCATTCCTGATCACCGAGGCCATTCGAGGCGAAGGCGGAAAATTGTTATTGCCCGACGGCAGTCGCTTCATGCATCGATTTGACCAGCGGGAGGAACTCGCCCCTCGGGATATCGTGGCCCGGGCGATTGATCACGAGATGAAGCGCCTGGGGGCAGACTGTGTATTTCTCGATATTTCCCACAAATCCAAGGACTTTCTACAAAGCCATTTTCCGACGGTAATGTCACGCAGCAAAGAATTTGGCATCGACATCAGCGCGGAACCGATTCCGGTCGTTCCCGCCGCCCATTACACCTGCGGCGGCGTGATGGTTGATACCAACGGCTGCACCGATGTCGCGGGACTGTACGCCATTGGTGAGACATCCTCCACCGGGCTGCACGGCGCCAATCGAATGGCCAGCAACTCATTGCTGGAGTGCATTGTTTACGCCGAATCGGCCGCCTCTCATATTGAGCATTCCCTGCACAATACGCCTCCTGCGTCCCCCGCCAAGGCGTGGGATGAGAGCCAGGTAACGAACTCAGATGAAGATGTCGTTATCTCCCACAATTGGGATGAGTTGCGTCGATTTATGTGGGATTACGTGGGCATCGTGCGCACCGATAAACGACTGCAACGCGCCCAGCACCGGGCGCAACTCCTGCAGGGGGAAATCGCCGAGTATTACAGCAATTACAAGGTCAGCAATGATCTGTTGGAATTGCGCAATCTGGCGATGGTGGCGGAATTAATGATCCGCTGCGCAATTTCGCGTAAAGAGAGCCGCGGACTGCACTACACGCTGGATTATCCCGACTTACTGGACGATGCCGTAGATACAATCCTCGTTCCCTGAATTGACCCACCGTCGCTTTATTCGAGAATTAACCGGCGGCGCAGCCTGCGTAGCTGATCCGAATCGGCACTGTCGCTGAACAGCAGAATATTCCAGCGCCGGCTGGCGTGCGCCTCCTGAAAGACCATGAATATCAGCCAGGGCAAGCGTACCGAACCCGGCAACAGTACGACAGAGGTTTGCCCTCCCTGGTAACTCAAAAACCACTCGCCCTTCTCCCATTTCAGTACTACACCGACAATGGGATCTGGCCAGGCGCGGAACAACAGTACCAGCGACCCCAACAACAACGTTGCCGCGGTCACGGGATAAGCTTTTTGGTATACCAGGAAAATCGCAAATTGTGTTGCCAGTGCAAACAACAGCAGAACGAGCAGCCGAGTTCGCGACGGTCTAACTGTCAGTAACAGCCGCCTTGAATTTGAGTATTTGTTCAACAAGGGACTGCAATTCCTCATCGCCCGACTGTTGTTGACGGAGAAACCAGGCAAACAAATCCTGATCCTCGCACAGCATCAACCGCTGGAAAAGCTGTTTGTCCGCCGGACTCAAGGCGCGGTAACAGTCTTCAACAAACGGCCCCAACACCAGATCCAGTTCGAGCATGCCGCGTCTTGCGGCCCAGCGCATGCGGTTCATTTCGATATTACACATAGTAGCAATAGTTCGCTTCGAGTGAAGAGCAAAAAAGACTATTGTATCGTCAAATACGGGCAATAGGGCTATCATACCCGGCCATTCCCCTATTTTCGGTACACACTGTGGATTGCCAGTACACATCGCTAGACAACGAAGCCTTACTTCATATAGAAGGACCGGATTCACTCACCTTCCTACAGGGACAGACCACTTGTGACACCCGCCTGGTCAATAATGGCCAAGCCGTTCAGGGAGCATATTGCACCCCCAAGGGCCGCGTGGTTTGTGATTTCCTGCTGTGTGAAATTGCCGACCACCACTATGTGCTGCGCATGCGGCAAAACATCATCGAGACCGCCGCCGCCACCTTCGGCAAGTACATTGTTTTCTCCAAAGCCGAAGTGGACAGCGGCAATTCGCAATGGCAGATTTTTGGCTGCTGGGGCAGTGATGCAAAGATCGTCCTGGGCAAGCTATTTGGCGCTGTTCCCGATGAGCCCCTCGGTAGCGCCATTGGCGAGGGTTTCGCTGTGGTGCAAATCGATCGGGCCGGCTGCCAATTCGAGTGCTATATCAACACCCTCAGCCACCCCGAACTGGCAGCGCAGCTCTCATCCACCCTGGCGATAGCGGAGCCCAGCACCTGGTTGGCCCTGCAAATTGACCAGGGTATTGGGCGAATCGAGGCCGCCACCGTGGAGGAGTTTATACCGCAAATGTTGAATTACGACTTGACGGGTCATATTAGCTTTAACAAGGGCTGCTACACCGGCCAGGAAGTCGTGGCCCGACTACACTACCGGGGCAAGTCCAAACGGCGCCTGTACCTTGCACAGCTTGAAACAGACCCCCCCGCGCCAGCTGGAGCACCGCTCTATAGCGCAGAATCCAGGCAGAGCGTAGGGACGGTGGTTAACAGCGTATTGAGCCCTGCCGGACGGTCACTGCTGGTCGTGGCAACGGTCTCGGGAGTCGAGTCGGGCCTGCACCTGGGCGAGCCCGAAGGGCCACTGCTGGCCTGTCAAAGTCTTTACGATGAGGAGAGTTCTGATGTGGCAAGTTAGGCAATTTCACCTGCTGGCGATTCTTCTTTTCAGCTTGTTCTCCTCTAGTGCACGAGCGGACATCACTCACATCGTACTGGTGTGGATGAATGAATCAGCACCCTCCGGCGCCCTGCAAAATATGATCGAACAGGGAGGGAAGTTGAGCGCCATTGCCGGCGTCAGCGATTTGCATATTGGGCCACCACTTGCCAGCGAGCGGCCGGTCGTGGATGACAGCTTTGCCCTGGGTATTACCATGCGCTTTCCCTCCAAAGCCGTCATGGAGGCCTATTTGGCCGATTCCCACCACAGCGCCTATGTCGCCGATTACATTGCGCCCTACGCCCGCAAACTGGTGGTTTACGACATCGAACACTGATACCGGTGCCCCTTGCCTCCCGGGAAATCCGCCGAGTTCCCCGCCTGCCCGGTTATCTGCATTTAGTTGCCAACTGTACTGGTTAAAGTACTTTCGCGCTGGTAGCATGATCGGCCCACATCGACATAAGGTGGCGTTCGCAATGTTTGAAAGAAATAAAGGCAAACAGGCTGCCACACCGGCCAACAGCCCTGCTGCCTCTCACACCAGCTCAGCACCCAGCACACCGGATCCTGTAAATGCGAGGAACAAAGCAATGATTGGACCCACTATCAGCATCAAAGGCACAATCAGCGGTGATGAAGATTTGCTCGTTCAGGGCAAAGTTGAAGGCACCATCGCGCTCAAGGATCACGAGGTCACCATTGGCCCGACGGGCAAGGTTACCGCCAACATCCTCGCCACGTCGGTCAGGATTGATGGCGAGGTTGCCGGTGATATCTCGGGCATTGAAAAAGTCGTCATATCCAAGTCCGGCAATGTGCGTGGCAATATTGTCGCGCCCCGTGTCACGCTCGAAGATGGCGCCATATTTAAAGGCAGCATCGACATGGACCCGGGTGAGGCAAGTTCGCGCACCGTTTCCCTGGCGGCAGAAAAGACCGCTGAGAAGGCTGCGAAAACCGACAGCGTGAATAAGATGAGCCCCCAGTTGGATCTCAAAAGCGGCTAGGGGGTTTCGCGGCCCGCTCACAGCATGACAGCGACACAATCATCGAAGCTGCTTGCTTCCCTGTTCGAAAATATCGACGAGGAACAGCGCGTGACCGTGCTCCATATCGGCTGCGCGTTACCGGAGACCGTGGATTTTTTTTCGCGTTTCCGCTGCAAATTGTATTTCGTTGACTTATTCGCGGAGTTACCCTTTGTGGCCGATGAAGAGCGCGGCGCCAGCCTGGAGCAGACATTCGTTGACCTGCTGAGGTTTCCCCGGGGAACAAAAATTGACATATGCCTGTTCTGGGATTTATTTAACTTCCTCGATGGCGACGCGATTGCTGCCTTTATCAGCGCGCTGCGACCCCATTTACATTCCTCAAGCCTGGCCCACGGCTTTGCCGTACACAATCTCAACAGCCCCAGGGGTGACCGTCTCTACGGTATCAGCCAGCTGAATGCGCTGAGTGTCAGGAACCGGGCCGCTGCACTTCCAGGCTATGCCCCGCACGCCCAGGGAAAGTTAATGAGTATGCTAAATTGCTTTAAATTTGATCGCAGCGTGTTGTTACCGGATAGCCGCCTGGAATACCTAATCAGTACCAGTTTGTAGAAATTCGAAGATAATGCCCCCATACATCCGCGTTGACTCATTGAAAAAGGTAACCCTAGCGAGTTGAGGATCATATACGTTGCCTCACATTAGAGGTTACTTTCACGTGCCGGAATATCACAACGGCGGGCAACCCCAATGCGAGTTATATTGACGCGCTCACCTGGGCCAAAGGGCTGCGTAATCCGTGGAGTTTTTCCTTTGGCGAAGATAATGCGGGCGAGCTTTACCTAACAACAGCGGATGGTGTCTACCGATTGGTTGAATAAAACAAAGAACACAATTTGGCCCATCCGTTGTTCGATCTCAGTGCCCCATCGCTGCGAGTTGCCAGTCGATGGGCTTGGCGCCCCGGCCTTCCAAGTAGTTATTTGCCGCCGAAAAATGCCCGCAGCCGAAAAATCCCCTGTGGGCACTCAAGGGCGATGGATGGGGGGCTTTGAGCACGCAGTGCCGGAGGGGATCAATAATGGTGCCCTTGCGTTGGGCGTAGCTGCCCCACAACATAAACACCACGCCCTCCCGCTCTCGATTGACGATATCGACAACCCGATCGGTAAAGTGCTCCCAGCCCTTGCCTTGGTGACTCGCCGCGCGTGCGCACTCCACCGACAGAACGCTGTTTAACAGGAGCACACCCTGATCGGCCCAGGCGGTTAGATGGCCATGATTGGGAATAGGAAACCCCAAATCGGTTTGAATTTCCTTGAAAATATTCTGCAGTGACGGCGGCGTCCGAACGCCGGGCTGCACCGAGAAACAAAGCCCGTGGGCCTGGCCCTCCCCGTGATAGGGATCCTGGCCTAAAATAACAACTTTGACCTCGGGTAACGGTGTGTGGAAAAACGCGTTAAAGAATTCAGCGCCGTGCGGAAAAATCCGTTTGCCGGCGTTTTTTTCCGCCGCCAGAAAAGCCTTGAGCCCCCGCATATAGGGCTGCTCAAACTCACCTGCCAAGTGTTGCAGCCAACTCACTTCCAGTTGAATATCACCATTGGCGAATGTCATTTACGACCGCCTAATTACACGCGGCCATAAGCGTTACTTGCTGGTTTACCACAGTAGATGCCGTCGCCGGGGGCTGCGCCAGCGCGGAGTGCACCAACCGTATGGGCTCCACTTCACCGTCTTGCAAGCGCTTGTTACTTTGAAATTTTCCGGCCTTCAAATTACTCACTGCCGTCAATTTGAAATCGGCAAAACTGGTGGTGTAGCGCTCCCGGGGGACATCCCGGTATAGGGTATCGCGCATGCGCGGCACCCGCCCCGCTGCCCGTATCTGCGCCTCCATGACAGCGGGAGTCCACTCCTGACCGTGGCAGGTACCCGCCGCGCGAGTAATGCTTTCATTCATCAAGGTGCCGCCCAAGTCATTCACGCCGGCATTGAGGCAGGCGTTCACACCCTGCTCCCCCATCTTCACCCAGGAAACCTGGATGTTGTCGATTAAACCGTGGAAAACCAGGCGCGACACCGCATGCATTAAAATCGCCTCGCGGAAGCTTGGACCCGGGCGGGACTTGCCCTTGCGGTACATTGGCGCTTCCATGTGTACGAAGGGCAGCGGCACAAATTCGGTGAACCCCCCTGTGCGCTGCTGCAATTCCCGAATACGCATAAGATGGCTTGCCCAGTGGCGAGGCTCATCGATATGGCCGTACATGATCGTCGCCGTGGTGCGAAAACCCGCCTCGTGCGCCGCCTCAATCACCTCCAACCACTGCTGAGTATTGAGCTTGTCAGCGCACAGTTCCGCGCGAACTTCGTCGTGTAGTATCTCGGCGGCAGTGCCCGGCAGTGTGCCCAGACCGGCATCCCGTAACAGCTCAAAATAGCGGTGAAAATCGACTCCCAGGGTGGCTGCTCCCTGCCAGACCTCCAGCGGTGAAAAGGCGTGCACATGCATACCGGGAGTCGCTTCTTTTACGGTGCGCAGAATGTCCAGATAGGTCTGCCCGGTGTAATCGGGGTGGATGCCACCTTGCATGCAGACCTCGGTCGCACCATGTTGCCAGGCTTCAACACAGCGCCTGGCTATTTCCGGCGCATCGATATCGTAAGGCCGACCGCGCAGGTCCTCGCTGCCGGAGCCCTTGGAAAATGCGCAAAACTGGCATTTGTAACTACACACATTGGTGTAGTTAATATTGCGGGTGACGACATAGCTGACCTCATCGCCTTTGGATTTTCTGCGCAGCACATCTGCCGCGCTCGCGACGAAGGAAAAATCCGGGCCCCTGGCATTAAACAGCCTGGTAACGTCCGATTCTGTCAATTCTGCTTGTCGTTCACAGCGAGCGACAATATCGCGAATATCGGCACTCACCTCACTCTCCGCCGGGGTCGCGGCCAATAGCGCCACCTCCAATTGGGGAATGGCCTGTTCTTCTCCGGGCGCCCAGCTATCGCGGCGGGCATAGCCGCTGCCATCCATCTGGCGCATTACCGCGGGATATACACCCTTATCCAGCCAATGTTTTCCGCGAATCGCATAACCCGGGTAAATGGTAAGGCGCTGCTCCAAAAACTTTCCCGCCGCTGCCGTTTCACTCGCCAGGGTGTCGAGGTGAGGCCAGGGAGCTTCGGGGTTGACGTGGTCCGGAGTCAAGGGCGACACGCCACCCCAGTCGTTAATTCCCGCCGCAACGATTTGTGTGAGGACACCCGGGCTTAAATTAGGGGGAGCCTGAATATTCATCTCGCAGCCAAATATCAAGCGCGCCACCGCGATAGTCCACAACAATTCATTCAAGTCGGGTTCCGGCGCCTGGGCCATCAGGGTATTGGGCTTGGCCCGAAAATTTTGCACTATCACTTCCTGCAGGTGCCCGTATTTGACGTGCACATCGCGCAGGGCCAGTAGCGATTCAATACGCTCGCGCCGGGTTTCACCGATGCCGATCAGGATTCCCGAGGTAAACGGAACGTCCGCCTGCCCTGCCAACTCCAGGGTCTGCAATCTCTTTACAGGATCTTTATCTGGCGAACCGTAGTGTGGCATGCCTTTTTCACCCAGCCGCGGCGATACCGACTCCAGCATTATGCCCATGGACGCGCTCACCTTGCGCAATTCGGCAATTTCCTCGGCGGTCATGCAACCGGCATTGATGTGCGGCAACAGTCCGGTTTCCTTGAGCACGCGTTCCGCCACCTCGCGCACATATTCCAAAGTGGTGGCATAGCCCATTTCATCGAGCGCGCGCCGGGCAGCGTTGTACCGCAATTCCGGTTTTTCACCCAACGTGAAGAGCGCTTCCTGGCACCCCATTTGGGCGCCCTGGCGACACAGTTCCAACACCTCTTCCACCGGCATGTAAACGTATTCCAGCTTTTTGGGTGTCTGGGCAAAAGTGCAGTAATGACAAACATCGCGGCACAACTGCGTCAGCGGGATAAACACCTTGCGCGAATAGGTGATGAGATTGCCATGCCCCCGATCACGTATGCGCCCCGCCAGGTTGCAAAGGGTTGCAGTGTCTTCAACGGCGGCCAGCGCGAGGGCCTGCTGAGCCGTGAGGCTCGCACCGTCTAACAATTCCTGTTCCAACTTATGCCAATCTTTCATTTATTTATTGCACCTGTGTCAAGTATTTTTCCGTCGGCGGGGGCCAGGCTCGCCAATTGAGCGCGAATACGACTACCCAGTGACGACTCCGATAGCAATGCAGCCGAGAACCCCTCTCTGCCAGCGTCGATTTTATCCATGAGCAATGCAAGGTCCGGTGCCTCGTCTATATCAAGGGCAATACCGGGCCGATGTAGAACCAGCGGGGATAGCCCCACCACTTTTGCTACGGCGCAGTGCCGTGCACAACTTTCCACGCCGAAGGAAAACTGCGGCGGACGCTCCGCCCCAAACGCCAGCAGGTTGGTGCCTGTTTCATGGCGATCACAACCGATAATCAAGCCCCCGTGCCGGGCCAGACTATCCAACACCGCGGTGATATCCGATGCTGCCAAACAGGGTAAGTCAGCGTGTAACACGACAATAGGCTGCTTACTCTCCAGCGCCAACAATTGGCAGGAGCGCGCAATAACGGGATTTAGCCCACGACAGCCTAGCGCACTTTCCAACCAATGATTAATGCCGTACTTCGCAGCCAGCATGCCCGCTGCAGGATCGTCGGATACCAGTGTCACGGCGCTAATTCCGGGGTGACCTGCGAGTACAGTCAAGACATCCTCGACCATGGCCTGGGCCAACGACCGGCGCTCTGCCGGGCTGAGCACACCGGATAAACGCGACTTCGCCTCTACCATATCTTTCAGCGGAACCAATGCTTGAGCCATTATTGTCCTGGGTAACACCATATCTGTCCTGTCAGTTGGATCATCTGAATGACCACTTATCCTACGCCCGCCATGCGAAGTACAAAACGAGCCAATTGAGCCTTGTCCGCTCTACTGTGCATGATGGTGTGGGTAACTGCCACATCCATCCCCAACTCGCGTATATCCGACGCCTGGTCCGCATCGCTCTGATCGATCACAAAACCCGTCAGCAGGCCCGGATAGCGCTCAGTATAATGCCTGGCGACGGCCAACGCACTGACTGGCAACTTTAGTTCCTCCATCATTTTTGCGGCGGGTCCTTTTATCGCCATGCCAGCCACTATAGGCGAGACTGCGATGACCGGCGCCGAGGCGCCTTGCAGTGCCTGCCACATGCCGGGCACTTGCAATACGGGGTCAACACTGACGAACGGGTTTGAGGGACAAATAATCACGGCGGCGGCTCGCTCTTCCGCCAGCAATTGCAATACGGCTGGATTTGGCCGCGCTGTTTCAATCCCCTCGAACCGAAAGCCCGTGACCGCGGGCTTGCACTGCAGCCGCACAAAATAGTGCTGAAAAGGCAGATCGCCCTGGTCTGTGCACACGGTTGTCCGAACAGAGTCTTCCGTCATCGGATAAATTTTACACGCTATGCCCAATCGGGATGCCAGCGCATCTATCACCTGCAGAAAACCCATACCGCCGGCCAGTGCGTCTGTGCGCCACAGGTGGGTAGCCAGATCTTTATCGCCCAGGCGGAACCAGGTAGCGCCGCCCAGTTGGGCCAATGCATCCATTGCATGCCAACTTTCGCCTTCAAGACCCCAGCCAAGGTCCTGATTGCTGCGCCCACTAAGGGTATACAACAGGGTGTCAATATCGGGACTGATATGCAGGCCGAGATGCTGGAAGTCATCGCCGGTATTGACCATAATGTGCAATTGCGAGTCTGCCAGTTGATCCGCCAAACCCAGGCAGAGTTTGGCCCCGCCTACACCCCCGGTTATCGCCAGAACTGCACCGCTATCTGCCGGGGGCTTTACCGAAATACCGGCCATTAGCGAAACATATCCTGAGACTTGTCCCGTAGCAATGCGTTGGAGCCGGTTTCAGCGGGCCGCAAATTCGCCCCCCGGACCAACACCACAGGACAGGCCTCCGCCGCTTGCCCCATCACCAGTGACGCAGCGGCAGCCAGTTCATCGGCCACCGCACTTTCGGTGACTTCGAGTAGGTTGCCGTACAGATCCCGATCGCCAATCTGGTTGAATAAGGGTTCCAATCCCGCGGTGCCGATCGCAATACCCACGGTGCCATTGCGCCACGCGCGACCGGCACTATCGTTGATGATGATCTGCGGCTCAAGGCCACTGTATCGACCCAGGGCGGCACGCAAACTGCGCGCGGATCGGTCCGGGTTTTCCGGTAGCAATAAAACCCGCGGGTCATCTTCATTGGTGGGGATATTGGACTTATCGATGCCCGCATTTGCGTGCACATAGCCGTTGCGGTGTTCAACAATCACCACCCCGGGACGCACACGCACCACTTCCCTGGATTCGCGCAGTACCAACTCCATGTGGCGAGGATCCTTGTCCGCCCGCTCGGCCAATTGTACCGCTTCAGGGCTGGGTACAACGTCGGCCAGGCGAACATAGCGATCTTCCGCCTTGGAGATAATTTTTTGGGCCACAACCAACACATCGCCCGCTAATAACGCCAGCTTATTGTGCTTGAGAGAATCCGCTATCAACTCCGCCACATCCTGGCCCGGTTCTACCAGTGGAAAATCTGCCAGCGGAATTAGCTCCAGGGTAGTTGGCATCAAGCGTCACCCAGACCGCTGATAGTGATGCCCGCATGACAGCCATACTGTTTATTGATGGTGATCAATACCGAGGTCAGCGCCTCTGCCGCCACTGCGTTGCTCATCATGCCCGCATGGAAGCCGCGCATACCGGCTGCTTCGACCAGCGTGATAACCTCGGCACGGGCCGCTTTTTTATTGCCGCACACCAGGACATCGCAGTCCAGGCCGCGACCCTCCTGCAGGTGATGGGCAGCCACATTTTGAAAAGCGGACACAACCGCCACTTCCTCACCCAGGATATTCTGGGCAATTTGGCCCGCACAGCCCTCCGGCGGTAACTGCACCCTGGCAACTTTGGGTGGTATCAGGGGCACGGTTACGTCGATCAGAATTTTGCCCTGCAATGCCGGCTTGACCAGCTCCAGAGTGCTGGCCTGATGGCTGAAGGGGACAGTCAAGGTGACAATGTCCGCAGCGCCGGCGGCCGCCAGGTTTTCCATCGCCTGGACGCTGATTTCTGCAATTCCTCGCTCAGCCATTATTTCACGTAGGTCGGCCGCGGCCGCCTCGGCTTTTTCTGCAGTTCTCGAGCCAATAATGACTTGATAACCGGCCTGGATCCAGCGCTGGGCCAAGCCTGTTCCCAGGTCTCCGGTGCCACCGAGGATGGCAAGTACAGGTAAACTTTCGTTCGTCATAGTTACGGTATCCAAAGAAGTTTTGTTACGATGTGAAACTTGCAGGCATCTTATGTAAATCACCCCCTAATCACAAGCGTTGCTTAGTGGGTATAGCTGGAGTTCAAGCCCATGGATAACCCCCTTAATTTTGCTGGAAAAGCGGTCATCGTCACCGGCGGCGGCAAAGGCATCGGCAGGGGCATTTCGGAGTGTTTTCTGGCCGCCGGGGCAGACGTGCTGATCTGCGGGCGCACCGAGCCGGAGACACTTCCCAGTGGCGGCGGTAGAACGGCTCAATTTACCCCCTGTGACGTGCGCGAGGTGGAACAGATAGAAGCCTGTGTAGCGCGCGCGGTTGCACTGTTCGGCCGTGTGGATGTGCTGGTCAACAACGCCGGTGGCGCTCCCTTTGCCGACGCGGCAACCGCTTCTCCGCGGTTCTCTGAGTCCATCATTCGACTGAACCTGATTGCGCCGTTGAATTTCAGTCAGGCGGCCAACCGCGTTATGCAAACCCAGGAATCCGGCGGCAGCATTGTTAATATCGCCAGTGTCAGCACCATACGACCCTCCCCGGGCACAGCGGCGTATGGCGCGGCCAAGGCCGGGCTGGTCAACCTGGGCAGTTCGCTGGCCGTTGAGTGGGCACCTAAAGTTCGGGTGAATGCCGTGATCGTGGGCCTCACCCAAACCGAGCAGGCGCACTTGCATTATGGCGACGAGGAAGGCATTGCCGCGGTGGGGGCAACCATACCGCTGGGCCGTATGGCCGTGCCAGCCGATATTGGCAACGCTTGCCTGTTCCTGGCCTCGCCGGCCGCCTCTTATGTCAGTGGCACCAGCTTCGCCGTCCATGGCGGTGGAGAAAAGCCCGCCTTTCTCAATGTGGCAAATGTGGCGAAATGAGGTTTGGGCGCGTTATCCGGTGGCCAATACTGGCGGCCATAGCAGTTATCCTTACCGGCCTGGCGGGCGGCTGCAATTCCGATAGCCCTACAGGGGCACTGGCCCATCCACCCATCGGGCTGGTCGAGTGGACAGCCTACGGTGGTGAAAAGGCCGGTAAATTTTCCCCCCTCGCGGACATCACGGCAGCAAACGTAGACCAATTGGAGATTGCCTGCACGCACCGTTCAGGCGACTTCGCCGATGGTTCGGGAGAATGGACCTTCACTTCACTACAGGTCACCCCCCTGGTGGTCGACAATCAGCTGTATTACTGCACACCCTACGGCAGGGTATTCGCTCTCAACGCCGAGACGGGCACGCAAAATTGGGTCTTTAACCCCAAGGTCAAAAACAAACGCAGCGGTATCTATCCGGCCGTGTGCAGGGGTGTATCTCTGTGGCGCGCCGCCGAATTCGAGCCCGATTTTGCATTGCAAGGCTGTCAGTCGCGCATCCTTTACGCCACCCGAGACGCCGAACTAATCGCCCTGGATAGCCAGACCGGGAAACCCTGTCCAGACTTTGGCGATAATGGCCGGGTGTCGCTACGGGAGGGCATCAGTGGCGCCAAACCCTGGGAATACTATCCAACTTCTCCACCCTATATCATCGATAACATCGCGATCATAGGGGCATTGGTGCCGGACAATGAGCGTGTTTCTGTTCCCAGCGGAGTGGTCCGGGCATTCGATGTGCGCACTGGCGAGAAGATTTGGGCCTGGGAACCGGTGAGTGATGATTACCGTCTTCGGCACAAAGATGAGCTGGGTAACACCCTTTACCATATGGGTTCACCGAATGTCTGGGCGCCCATTTCCGGCGACCCGGAACTGGGTCTTATTTATGTGCCGACAGGCAACCCCTCACCCGACCTGTATGGCGGGCAGCGCGATGGCATTGACGACTATGGCTCCTCGGTGGTCGCCCTGGATGCAGCCACTGGTACAGTGCGTTGGCACTTCCAGGCGGTTCACCACGACGTCTGGGATTATGATGTGGCATCTCAACCCACTTTGTTCGACATACCGGGGGTGGGAGATGGCCGGGCCGGGCTCGCTCAGGCGACCAAGATGGGGCATATATTTTTACTCGACCGACTCACCGGAGAGCCACTGTACCCGGTGGAAGAGCGCGCAGTACCACAGCGCGGTGTACCCGGCGAAAACCTATCGCCGACGCAACCCTTCCCCACCCATCCCGCGCCGCTGCACCTGCCGGTGAAACTAAGCCAAGAGAACATGGACGGTTTCATTTATTTCGACCGGAAGTCCTGTCAGCGGGAATTGGCGAAATACCGCTCCGACGGCATATTTACCCCGCCCAGCTTGGAGGGAAGCGTTATCTATCCCACCACTACCGGTGGAATCAACTGGGGCGGCATCACCATAGACCCCGATAATGGCATTCTCTTCGCCAATCAAATGCACCTTGCCTCAGTGGTGCAATTGATTCCGCGCGAGACCTACGACGCAATGAACCCGTCTCCGGGTTATCCCCTTGAATACTATCCCATGGCCGGCACACCGTATGGGGTCAAACGCTTCCCCCTGACCTCCAACCTGGGGGCGCCCTGTAATCCGCGGCCCTGGGGCAGCCTGACCGCAGTTGACCTCAAATCGGGCGAGGTATTGTGGCGCCGACCGCTGGGGACAACCCGAGGCCTGGCGCCCTGGCCTTTGTGGTTCGCTGCTGGGGCTCCCAATATAGGCGGCTCCATTGCAACCGCCGGCGGCTTGGTGTTTATTGGCGCCGCCGCCGATGGCTACTTCCGAGCATTCGATAGCCACACCGGCGAAGAGCTCTGGCGCTACTTGCTGCCCTATAGCGCCAACGCTACACCCATCAGTTATCGCAGTACGGAGGGGGGAAAACAGTTTATTGTGGTTGCCGCCGGGGGACATGGCTGGTCTAAACCCGGCGATGCCATCGTTGCCTTTACCCTGCCCGATGAGTGATATACTTTCCACTGTAAATCGGTCTCCAGGCGAACTGAATGATCGGGGCATGACTGTTTGAACAGACAACTGCAAGTTCTACCGTTTGCGATTATTGGCTTGCTAAAGTCCCTGTTTCAAGTTGGCAAGTGGTTGTCACTGTCACATGTTCCCGCGGAATCTTTCGACATTGGCAAAGATTTTATCGGCGTGAACGTAGCCCCCGCCGACGATCCGGAGGTGGACGATTATATTCTGGCGCAACTAACAGAATTGGGTCTGCGTCAGGTGCGCATGGATTTCACCTACAATTCAATAAACGCCCCCGCCCAGCGTCTGTTGGACAAACTATTGGCCACTGGCCACCGGGTAAGCCTGAAACTCATCCCCCCCCTGGAAGAGGCGGCAATACTGTATAAAAATCCGACGGCCCAAGCCCGTTGGGCTGACTTTCTGGCGGACATGTTTCAGACCTACCAGCATCGCGTTGAGTGTTTTGAAATTGGCGCAACTCCCAATCGGGGCCTATGGTCCGGCTTTTCGTCGCGCTCCATTTTAGCGGCGTGGGATAGCGCCATCGAGGTGGCCGAAAATTTTACAGTGACTCTGGCGGGCCCCAATGTATCCGATTTCGAGCCCATTTTTAACGCCACCTACCTCTCTCTCTTTCAACGCGCCGGGCGAGTTCCCGCCATTCACACCGACAACCTGTTCGTGGAACGTGTCATGGAACCCGAGGCCTACGATCACAAAGTGTTGGGCAAGCTGGCTACCGGTTTTCTCAAGCTGAACCTGATTAAAAAAGCGCGAATTCTGGACAGAATTGGAAAAGACAGCGGCAGCGTGAAAACCTGGTGTACCTACACCTGCTGGACCAAAAAAAGGCTGGCCAGACAGGCCGCCTGGCCGGAGGACAAAGCTGCGGACTACCTGGTGCGCTACCTCGCCCTGGCAGCGGCCAGCGGTGCCCTCGATCGTGTTTATTGGGGGCCGCTAATCTGCAGTCGGGATGGTCTTATCAGTACCGGGTGTCAAGACTATCCGGCCATTGACCAGGTCAGTTTTTACCAGCGCGTACACGGCGAATTGGATGACTTTAGCATTACGCCGGTGTTTATGGCCCTGAAACACAGTGCGGCGAGATTCCTCGGCGCGCACTGCATTGCCAGTGATCATCAAACCAACGGCGTACACCTGTTCAGAATGAAAAATGCGCAGGGGATGGAGTTCGAGCTGTGTTGGTGCCGCGATGGCGAAGGCTGGCCCCTGTTACAATTCTTCGAAGAGAGTGCCCTGGCTCGCGCCAGCTTCTACAACGCCCTGGGTGGGGCAATACCGCGCCCTGCCGTCCTCAGCGAGCACCCCCTGTTTATCGAGTTCAAAGGTCCGGTTGCCCCCAGCACAGCGCTGCACCTCACGCCACAGAATATCATTCACCTCAGTTCACCCCAGTCCCAGTCAATTAGCTATTACAGCGACGACTGGCTGGGTGCGTATATGCTGCGCAGCCAGCAGCAATGCAGCGATCTGGCACAGTTGCCAAAGCTCTCCCCGGCGGCCATCAACGATCTGGAGGAGTCGGCTGTGTTGCGAGATACACGCAACCGGTTGTGGAACGTAAAAGATCCACGCGAGCGTACCGGCGCAGTTACCATCAAGTTGAATCGCGCCAAAGGCTTTAAGCGCATCAGCTATCGCTTCAGACCGAGCAAGGGCAGGCGACATTGGAACAACGCCTGTGAAATGCTGCGACGCGGGGTGGATACACCTCTGCCAGTGGCATTTTTCGAGCGCCCCAAACAGGCCGGCATCCGGGATTCACTGTATTTGTGTGAGTTCATTCCCGGGGCCTTTTCAGCGCGAGAGGTTTACGCAGCCTTTCGCGACGGCGCGGCACAATTCAAAGGCCTGGATAAAGCTGCCTGGTTCGAGCTGCTGAGCAAATTCATCTGCCAGATGCACAACCGCCAAATCGTCCACCGCGACCTGTCGTCGGGCAACCTCCTGTTGTGGCAGGACACCGCCGGCGTCATCCACCCCATGCTGATTGACATAGGGCGAGCGTGGCTGGGGCGGGGCTCTCGAATAGGCCAGCGGCACCGCCTGGTAGACCTCATGCGCATCGCCTACAAATTAAATTGGGACGACCGAGTGGCGTTCATCCGGGCCTACGAGACGCACATGGGCGCACCTTTTTCTCCCGCCTGGCGTATTCCCTTTCATTACTACGATTACAAGCAGGGCTTGAAAAAGCGTTTCAAGGCGAAATACCGGAAAAAACGAAAAGCCTGACCCTTACCATCGTCAGTAAACGTCATTCGAGGTTGTGCGCAAACCACAGCGGCAACTGCTTTCGGGAGTTTTTTTGCCTTGCATGGGCATGGGATTCCAACCAGGCAAGGCGAAAGGTATAGGAAAAACAAATGGGGTGTGGTGAGCGGACTTCCGTATTGGGGATTCGCTTCACCCCTTTCCCGCGTTTGGCTGGCGATTGCCAGCAAGTGCATTTCATCGGGCCAGGGGCAAAACACCCCATTGCTATAAAATATTCCAGAGCAAGTCGAAATCCAGCCTCTTAAAATATTTATAGCCATAATTGTCCGTTTATAGACATAATACCTGTATATTGCGAAGCTATAGTCATGTTAACGAAGTCTATATAGGTGTGCATAACTCGTCTAATATGTCATATTAACAATTATTATAGCTATTTAATGGTCAGAACTGGCATGTTATGAAACACAATGGCTCAGATGATGCCCTGTTATTACGAATGGGAGAACGCCTTCTCCAATACCGGCTTAACAAAAATTTGACACAGGCTGCACTGGCCAAAGAGGCCGGTGTCTCAGGGCGGACGATAAACCGGGCCGAGCATGGCCATTCCATACAACTATCCAATCTCATTCGCATACTGCGAAGCCTTGAACTGCTGGGCAATATGGATGCATTAATCCCCGAGCCGGCGGCCAGCCCCATGCAACAAATAAAATTGCAGGGCAAAAAAAGGAAGCGCGCATCTGCGGCAGCGCAAGAAGATATGGGCGATGCCTGGTCCTGGGGACAGGACGAATGACCGTTGCGGTAGTCAAACTGTGGGGCAGGACAATTGGTGCGGTCAGTTGGGATGCAGACACCGGGCGCAGCAATTTCCAGTATGACCCCGCCTTTGCAAAAAGCGGAATAGAAGTTGCGCCGCTCACCATGCCCCTGTCAAACCAGGTCTACTCCTTCCACGCCCTGGCTCAAGAAAGCTTCCATGGCTTACCCGGCTTGCTTGCAGACTCCCTGCCGGATGATTTTGGCAATGCATTGATCAACGCCTGGCTGGCCAGAGAGGGGCGCTCAGCGGAAAGTTTTAACCCTGTGGAAAGGCTTTGTTATACAGGTTCCAGGGGTATGGGGGCACTCGAGTATGCCCCTGCCAGGGGGCCTGCGACCGGAACATCAATGCACATCGATGTTGACGCCCTGGTAAAGCTCGCCAGTGAGATCCTGGGAAAGCGAAACCAGAGCCGCGGTTCATTGTCCGCGCCCGGTCGAAAGAATTCGCTAAATAAAATCCTGCAAGTCGGCACATCAGCCGGTGGTGCCAGGGCGAAAGCCATTATTGCCTGGAACCGCAAAACCAACGAGGTGCGCTCCGGGCAGCTGAAGGCGAGCAACGGGTTTACCTACTGGCTGTTGAAATTTGACGGTGTCACCGGCAACAAGGATAGGGAACTGGAGGACCCGGCGGGCTACGGCCTGATCGAATATGCCTACTATGGTATGGCGCGTGCAGCTGGCATCCGGATGATGGAATGTCGTTTGCTGAAAGAAAATGGTCGCAGCCATTTTATGACAAAGCGGTTTGATCGAAGCAATAGCGGCCAGAGATACCACGCCCAGTCATTGGCGGCAATGGCCCATTACGATTTTCGAAAAGCCGGTGCCTATTCCTACGAGCAGGCTATTCAAACCATTCGTCAGCTCGGCCTGCCAATGGACGATCTTGAAGAGCAGTTCAGGCGCATGGCATTTAATATCGTCGCGCGAAACCAGGATGACCATGTCAAAAATATTGCTTTCCTAATGGATAAAACAGGGCAGTGGTCGCTGTCCCCAGCTTACGATATGACCTATCGCTACAACCCGGATGGTATTTGGACAGGATCGCATCAAATGTCACTCAATGGTAAGAGAGATGCGTTTGATTTCGAAGACTTCAGGGCCTGCGCAAAAACCATCTCGATGAAGAGAGGCCGTGCCCAGAAAATTCTGGAAGAAGTGCAGCGAGCAGTTCTCCGCTGGCCAGACTTTGCCCGCCAGGCAGGGGTTAGCGAGCAAGCTATCGAGAAAATCGAGAGTGCGCATCGATTGGATATTGTAATGCCAAAAAAAGTAACTGCTATTTACAGCCCTCTGCCCAAGGCAATAAAATGAGGCTCTTACTCACACTGCCACAGAGCCCTCGCCACAATGGAAACTAGCGCAACTGCAACCGATGAAAGTGGCATTTCCAATACTGACTTCCTGCAGTCATTAGCCAGAGCTGTCGCAGCCCTGATTATGAGTGCCACCATCCTGGTTTCAACATTTATAGCCTTCAATCAACAGGCTGGCTCTCCCAGCACCGAGGAGTTATCAATTCCCGGCAACAAGTTTTCTGTTGTCTACGGCGGCGCAAGAAAGTCAGTTTCCGCTCTCCAACTGGCCGAATTATCAGCAGATGGGCGTGCAGTTCTCGCTTACCCCCTACAGTTCAGAGCGGATGACTACGCTTTTCTGGAATACACTATCACCCACCGAAATGCAGGGCAGACCATCTACCTGCTCTGGCGCACAAAGGAAAACCCCGGGGAAACCGCGCACGCAAGGCTGTTCTGGAATGGTGATAAAACCACAACAATAGACCTTAGCAAGAATGAAGCCTGGACGGGGCACATTACCGAGTTGGCCGTGGATATTTATGGCGACTTACGGGGGCAGCCGATCGAATTTCATCAGTTAACACTGCAACCTTACTCCGCCAGCGCACTTTTATCATCCCTGCGGTCACAGTGGGCGGCCTATAGAGGCTGGACACAAAAATCGGCCCACCATTTGCTCGGCACCCAGGACAAATCAGCATTATCGCCCACTGCTGCGGCTGCCAGTTGGTCGGGACTGGCGCTACTCCTGCTGGCAATAAGCTTCAGAATGAGGAAATCAAACAATTACCTAAAACGTTTTACTA